>Ga0304730_1000620_pt1 | contig 29786 bp, 43 predicted proteins | sample M_130628_MF_Meta_FD_190474 | JGI IMG/M metagenome (GOLD analysis project Ga0304730, IMG submission 190474) | Freshwater microbial communities from Lake Montjoie, Canada to study carbon cycling - M_130628_MF_MetaG (v2) (version 2) | ecosystem: Environmental > Aquatic > Freshwater > Lake | place...
GAAGGTATGACAAACCTTGACCTAAACGTGTAGTCCTTCTCTGACAGGATATTATGGACCGGAGTTCGAGCCTCCGCACCTCCACCAACTAAACCCTCATCTTAGGATGGGGGTTTTTTATGTGCTATAATTATATTTTAGTGTTGTACTAATATTATATTTTAGAGCACAAAAAAACCCACCAAAAGGTAGGTTCCGTTTTAAAATAATATAAAATTATTTTTTTGTTGTGTCAGAAACAACTTCACTTGTTGTTAAAGTAGAATCCGATACGTTTGTTACTTCCTCAGTCGAAACTTCAGTTGTGGTTCCATTTCCGTTTTCACCACAAGCCGTCATAAGAGTGATTGTCGTAAAAATAGCGATAGATAATAGAATTAATTTTTGCATGCTTTCAATTAAATTTAAAGTTTATGTTAAAAATAAAAACCTGAGATTACAGTTTTTGTAAGTGTCTTTCGAGTCATTATTGGTTCTACTCTTATCCACAGGATTTTGTCCCGTAACACTCATTACCGATTGGTTAGACCAATCACCCCTTGACGATACAACTACTCTCTTACTACTCCTGTCTCCCCAAGATTGCGTCCTGGTTCGGTCTTCGACGACCTAGAGATTTTTCATAAAAATACGGTCAAACTTGCGGTTATCACGTTCCACTGACAGCCAGTGAATAGGTGGGTAACTTCCGTTATATCGTGACGGACACTTTTGCTTTTTAGTTATAAGTTTTACCTTTTCTATAAAAGTTTTTGTGTCGTGGATTGATCAAAGTTGTGGTCCGTCTTAAGCTTCATTATCTTTTGAATAACAAAATACCAAACAACTCCGTGAAATGTCCCCATTTCAATATTTCAAGACTACTTCGAAACTAACCCCTTGGTAGAAGTCGGTTAAGGTTAATAACGGCACCACCCGTACGTTAACATACCTTTCGGTTTTAAGTATCCTATGATATTGGAACCCGCAATAACAACATTGGAAATATTGATTCTTGCAACGTCCCTACGAGTTATTCCTATTGGAGTTCCCTCCTCAACAAGATGACCCACATCACCTCATCATAAAATCACTTTCCCTACACCGTTGGCCTCGGTACTAAAGATCTTATGGTATCTCGCCTGTGTACTCGACCTCAATATTCCGAAGACTATTAAGACGCAAACCCGTTACACTTGTGGATTCACTTTATCCTACTTTCGTAGTTTATTTTATGGACTATACACGGCCCAATATCTTTATCAGTTTCACTCTTAAACCCGAAGGTCCTTAACCTAATCCTGAACGGATAATATCTAAAATTTCAAAGAACTTTATCGGACGTTTCCGATTTGTTTTACAAAGATAAGAATACTTTTTTAATTTTCCAAATTTTTTCTAATCTTTTTTATTTTTTTTTGAGATTTGTGTCTGAACTGTTATCTACCTCATTTGTCTTACAAAGATAATAACTTTATTTTGTTATATCAAGTAATTTGTAATATTTTTTAATATTTTTCTATATAAACATCATATGTTCCATAGTATTGTGCTCTTAGTTGTGCAAATACTAAATTAGATGTCCACATTTTTTTTCCGTTGGCAATATAAACATACATTTCAACAATTTTAATTTCCTCTACCATAATTTTTTTATTTTATATTTAAAAATATATAAGATATATAAACATTAGTCAAATTTATTAAAGATTTTTTTTCATTAAATCTTTCATTCTATTAACCTCTTCATTAATTTTATGTGTTTTTTTGTTTTCAGTTATGTTACTTGTTGAATTTGAAGATCCTCCAATATAGTATAAATGCCAAGGTTCTGGAACTCTTAATTTTCCTGTGTTAACATATGTTACCTCAAACCCATATTTGCTCGCATTTTTTGATACCCATTCCTTAACATCTTTATTTGCGTCCCACCACGAATTTTCCACACTAAAAATATCAAAAGCTTTTCCTGTGTGATGTTGACTAAATCCAGGTAAAGAATTTGATTTTTGCGTATCATCAACCCCTCTTGTTTTAGCCTTTGTTCCAAAATTTAAAACTTGGTCGTCATAACTTCTATAACCTGATGCGATATCAGTTGGATATTTTACATTAGGGTAAGCAAATTTACAATCTTTTATTAATTCTTTAACTTTTTTCTCAGCCTCTTTATTAACCCCACCATTATCAGGACTTGGACTTCCTTCCATCTTAAACTCTTTATCTATATTATCTTGTGTAATATTTAAATTATAAGGAGATTTTTTTAACTTTTCTATTGAGGATAAAACACCTGATGGTAGTTTGGTGTCTTTTATGGTTTCAGTATTTTTAATCAGTTGTTTTTCGTTTCCAGATTTTTTATTAGTAGAAAATATATCCAACCACTTCATTAATTCTCCGCCACCAAATAAATTAAAGAAACTGTTGTTATTTTTGGTATCACCACTTACATCATTAGTTGTTGTGTTGGTATTTGTTGTGTCGGTAGTTGTTGTGTTGGTATTTGTTTTGATTGGTATACCAAATTTATCTTTAAAATCATCCATAGATGGTGGTGATGAAGATTGTCCAGTTCTATTTGAAATATGTAAGTGGTTGTAGTGATTTCCTCCGATGTTTGTGTGCCACAAAACCGCCTTGTCTTTACCACTCTCGGTATTCCATGTATATCCCATTGACACTAACGCATCTTTTAATTTAAACCCTAATTCTCTAAATTTTGCCAACCCATTTGTTGCGTTAGAAGCTTTTCCTGAACCAATACCGTCTAATATTGCAACATCAACACCAGTACCGTTCATATGCCTACTTACATTGTTAGATCCTTTTGTTGTTCTATTATGTCCTGTTTTGGCGGTGGTTATTGTTGCAACAATCCCTACAGATTTTGCGGCAGCATTTATATCATCTAATAACGGTTTATTAACAGAATCGTTTTGGGTTCCATCACTATCAAATTTTAAATTTGGATAATTAGTGCTATTAAGTTTAACTAAATTAAGATCTTCATTAATTATATTTTTGTTATTTAATATGTCATCATATTTAGAAATGATCTCTTTTATTATATCATTTTCTTTTATGTGATTTCTATGAAAATTATTACTCATGCTAATAAATACAACTTAAATTAAAAACCATTCAGGAATGTCTCTATTTTTCCATTTTGCAAAATCTTTTTTTGCTCCTATGTAATAGTTCCTATAAGATTGTATAACGTTATTAACTTTATATTCGTCTGGCATAGCTTTGGGCGGTTCTGTGAACTCCGTGTCGGAAATGTTTGGTTTGTTTGTTAAACACCACTCTATTACCTCCTGAGACTTATGTCTTCTACCATAACGATATGTATATTCTTTACATAACTCCAAACCAAAATCACATAAATAAAGATAATTAGATAATGATTCTCGAGACCAAATTGCACATGGGTGATTTTTGTGAGATAACTTATATGGGATTTGATCGGTTACTTGATTTGTTACATGATGAACACCACATAAAAGTTGTGCTGTTTCCAAAATCATTTTTACTACGTGTTTGTCACAATGATATTGTGCGCATTTTTTTGTGTCAAAATCTAAAAAGAAAATATTCATACGGTAAAGGTATGAATTAAATTGTAATTTACAAAATTATTGTTCTAAATGTGTCATTAACACTCCGCCAAGAGATGTGGCATAAACCTGAAGATGTTTTATTGAATCTTCATCAAGTTTAGTTTTTCTTTTTGTATAATCAAGACCTAAACATCCGATAAACTTATCATCAATTGTTTTAATTGCAAATAAATAACCTGATTTACATCCTGTGTCTTCGGCAATATACTTCAATCCAAAAGTTGCAATGGTTTCGTCTTTATAGTCTGAAATTTCAATTACATCATTACTTAATAATTGATTAATAGATTTTGAAAATAAATTAACAGGAATATTATGAAAATTACTTTGTACTGATGATATACCAGGATTTACAGTTTCATACATTATTGAAAACTTTGCCATTGATTTACCTGTTGGGTAAAAATTTCCACCATTGTGAAATTGTGTGATCCAAACTCTATCAGGCTTAAATTCATCTTTTATATCTTCAATTTTATGGGTAACAAGTTCACTAACTCTAAGAGTTTCTCTAACCATATCCGGTTTAACTTTTTTCTTTTCTAATTTATTTTTAATGTAAACTAAAAGTATAGGTCCTAAAACACCTGTTATAAACGCAATAATAATTCCTGTCATATTTTCAAACTTATAAATGATAAATATAATGATTAATAAAAAAAACCCACTTTTGGTGGGTTTTTAATTTTAAAAATAATAAAATTTAATTTTTGTTTTTAGCAATAATTGACCAAATGGCTCCTGCCAATGTGCTGGCCCCACCTAAGATTTCTTGAACTATTGAATCTTCAACGATTCCTTTCATAACAAGAATACCACCAATAAATGTAATGGTATGTCTAACGATGCCCAATAATTGTTCTTTTGTTAATTTCATAATAAAATATTTAATGTTTATTTTATTATAAATATAAGCAATTTGGTTAAATTACAATTTATGTTTATTTACCATATACATACAGGTTAGAATTCCAACCAAACAAACTGGTATTCCTATTGCGATATAAATTTCTATTTCCATGATATATATTTGTTATAAATACGTATAAAATTTTGATTTAAATTAAAAAAAAGACTAATGATTAGCAAATAACACTAACTAATTACTATTTGACTCTAAATCTTTTTTTTCAAATAAACGTTCAAAGTAGTTAGTCCAATGTTCAAATATTGGGTAAATTATTATGACCCCAAACAACCCTAATATTATTGAAATAATTGATATTCTATGTTGCATGTATATTGAACAAAATACAATACCAATAAACGAAATTAAGTAACCAGCAATTTTTGCTAAAATTTTTCTCATCTTTTTATAATTAAGATTTGGCAATGTGTTTTTTCATTAGTTCTGATGCCTTATCAACTGCCAACTCTTTGGTTTTAAAACCTTTTTCAACAATTTTTTTAGCATGATACACAACATACTCTGTGTTTTTAACCTCACCTTTTAACCATTTTAATTTTGAGGCTTTAGCTGGTTTAAGACTGTCTTTTGCGTAGATGTCTAAATGTCCTACTTTTTGGATGTAGCGTCCTTTGTTTCCCGATTTTAACGACATAGTTTATTTTTTTTATTTTAAGTTAAACAATTATACATTTTTTTAAATCAAAGCATCCCATTCGGACACTATGAATTCAAGTTTTAAAAATCCCTCTACAGGAATATAGGTTACTTGAAAACCTCCAGATCCGACACTTGTTTCTCGTTCAATCGAATCCGTTAATAACTCTCTTGCCTTTTCTCGAATCTCACCCATACAAGGTATCCCTTCTTCAGCACCATCCCACTGCCATCGTAAAGATCTCATGGTTTTATGAACCTTTTCAAAGTCAAACCAATCCATAACATTATCTAAAGCTTTTCTTTGTTCGTCAGTCATATTACAAATATAAACAATTTTTTTTATAAAGACTGCACATTCTCCATAATTTCTGTGACTTCTTTTGGTTTTAAATAACCAATCACATCATCAGTTACAGGAGTATCGTAACTTATATCACCATCTTTACCCAAAACGGCAACTTCAAACAAACCATCTTTACCACCATATGAATGTGTGTGAGAAACAACAGATACACCGTATCCATTTTTAAACACCATTCGACACTTCACACCAATTTGGAAAGGTGCGTCTTCAATTTTTTCAAACTCTAAATCTTCAAATTTTTTCATAATAGTTATTTTTTTAAAATGTTTTGCGGTCCCGACGGGATTCGAACCCGTATCTCGCACCGTGACAGGGTGGAATTGTAACCATTCAACCACGGGACCAAGTTAAAAAAAGACCCTGAATTGTCCCTGCACTAATCAGGAGGATCTTTTAGTTTTCTTATATGTAGTGTCTCTATATCCCTCACCGTTATAACTAGAATTCGCTAGCCCATAGTAACCATCCCCGGTGGGTTTCTACCTTCACACTCCGTCCGAACCTATTACACTAATCAGTTATTCATAGTCTTTAATGTTCAGCGTTCAGTGTTATCCTCAGAACATCTTCACCATACCCCCAAAGTTACGTGGTGAGCCTCACTCGGAAGAAGAGTGTATATTGTAGGATTGTCCAGTATTCCTACAACTTGTGGATTGTATTACGATCACTTAAGACCCCTCACCCCCTTAATCCATAATGGGGAATCCTTACCTAACCCGTGTAGCCTCCCCCATAGCCTTGAAGCCTTCAAGTCAGGTTCACACACCATAACGATCGGATATTTTCGTTAATCATGGGGTCTTATTGTCTTACAAATATAAGTTATTTATTTGAATTAGACAAATGTTTTTTTTGTAGTCAGGACAGGATTCGAACCTACAATGAGCAACCATCTTTAACAAAATGGATTCAACACCATGTCTCTTTACACTCCTGACCTTCCTGTTTTACCTTAACAGGTTTGTAGTCCCACCGGGAATCGAACCCGACTTTCCAGGATGAAAACCTGACGACCTAACCGATAGTCGATGGGACCAAAAATAAGGGTAGACACGGGCCTAGCTAGCCATCTTTCAGGAAAGGCCCTTACGAATATTCTACCCTTTTAGTTGCGGGAGCAGGATTCGAACCTGCGATCTCGGCTTATGAGACCGAGCGGATAACCATCTTCCACATCCCGCGATATGTAGTTAATACTGGGCTCGAACCAATGACCTATTCCGTATCAGGGAATCGCTCTAACCAACTGAGCTAATTAACTATATTCTCGTCTTTCCGAGATGTCAATAGGGATCTTTTGTGCGCAATTCAGGACTCTCATATACTTCCTTAGTTGTAGTCAGGACAGGATTCTAACCTGCATGAACACTTTGAATTTTACCTACGCACAGTGAGGTAGTGTTCTTCATCATTCGCATTACCTTTTCAAAGTGCACTTATTCAAGGTTGCCGTGCGTGTCACTATGTGTCTAACATTCCACCACCTGACTATTTTAATTTTGTAGTTAAGTAGCTGACACACACTCTCGTTTCACCATCTTATGTCAACAGGTTAATGCACTTTACGAGTTTCCCGTTTCTTACCACCACAATATTTTAATTTCAATGAACTTCTTCTTTCTTCACGGTAGTAGGACACCAACCTCTCACTTCCTACCCCCGTTGTTTCTTCTACAAATATATGGCGTTTGTTTTAAACTGCCAAACACTTTGTAAAATATTTTTTAATTTATTTTATCTTGAATGCGCATCTCATGATTTTTTTAGTCTTGGTGGCATCTTCAGGGTTTCCAATAACAACACCATCTTTGATTGTAAACGCATGTCGGTTAACAAGAACAAAGAATGTGCCTTTTGGGTTTTGTTTAACAAATGTGCCCACAGTCATGTTTCTTTTCTTTGTTTCACCTTTGATTGTCACATCATACATTAATGATCTTAACATTTGGTCATTATGTCTTACCCCAACAGGACAAACCTTTTTACCGTTAACCTTAAACAAACTGTCGCCCATTTTGACAAGTTTAGATACCGTTCCGTATGTGCCATTTCTTGGTTTTCTTCCAAATTCATCCGCAACATACCTGTGAGCATAATCATAAGATACTTCAAATGAAGACGCAAATGCTCTAACAACACAATCATTTCTTTCGCCTTTGGCGGTTGCTGACTCAGTATATCCTTTAATTGCGTTTCCTGTGGCTTCGTATGGTAGTTTGTTTTTCATACTGTAAAGATACAAAATTTTTACAGTTCCACAAAATAAAATTCAACATTTTCATCAGAGTTTAATTTCTTATAACCTAATTTGTTGTAGAGATTTTCGGCTGGTTCGTTTCCTTTGTCCATAATCAAAGTAACATACTTATATCCGTTATTACTTGCAATATCATGACATTGTTTCATGATCTGAGTCCCATAACCTTGTTGTTTAAATTGATCGTTAACGTCAAGCGAATGTAAAAACAAAGAGTTATCGTAATTTAAAGGTATTGTTTGGAATTTAGATTCGTCAAACATTTTAATAAATGCCGGATCTACGTTTGTTGCGTTCTCCAATCTTGTTAGAAATGTTTTTCCAATTAGGTCATTATCTTTTGTCTCTAAACTGATAATCTGTCCTGACGAATCATTTAAATCCCCATTAGTTACTAACTGAACTTGGGGTTGTTCATACATTAAATTTTTAATCCTATAAATCTGTTCGTTGAGGTTCATAATTATAAATATCATAAAGATACTTATAGTACTCTTCTGACTCAATAAACTCTTCGTGAATTTGTTGGTGTATATATTCCATTGTTTTTTTTTTTGTGATCCCGGAAAGATTCAAACTTTCAACCGTTGCCTTAGAAGGGCAATGCTCTGTTCAGTTGAGCTACAGGACCTAATTTTATATCTTCTTAATTTCGTATTTATGACCCGAATCGGTGTTGGTATTTAAGATGTTTACCATCTCTTGTACTTTGTCTTTATCATCAAATTCCCACACCTCTCCTTGTTCGTTTAACATTATCACAGGCAGTATTCGGTTATTTGGAAGACTAACGTTTTTAATAATTACAAATATATCATTCATTGTATAACATTTCAATAAGTTCAACATCAATTGGAGCGTATTCTGTTGTTGTTGTCCAACCTTGATAATAAATACTTTCAGGGTATTTGTAAGAGTCGTTAAACAACCCTAAAGATTGTGTTAACTCTTCACGAAGTAAGTGTTTTTGTTCTACATCATTTGCTCTCGTAACATCAACATACATATAACCATTTACTGATCCAACACTAAAAAGACCCCAATTATTTGTTAATAAAGAACGATCCAAATTTGGACAATAATTGGCAAAACCATCACTTGACCCAAGATAAATAAACATATTGGCATCTTTAGGGTTTTTAACAATTTCTATTTCAATAGTGTTAATAATATTATTAAGTTCTGAAACAATATCATTTAATTCTACCATCAAATAATCAATTTTTTCACCCTCAACATATATTTTCATGTTTTTATTCCATTTGAAGGCGTTTTCCCTTTTTCCATCAAATTCCGTATTAAAAACAATCTCATTAAAATAGTCAATTGTTTCTTGAGATCTTTGTGTTTTTTTTGGGGTGTATCCACCGCCATCAGATACCGTCTGTTCGTTTTGCGAATTGAGGTTTTCATTATTATTAATTGCGTTTTTTTGAGGCTTTACATTTAAAAGGCAAAAAACGAAGAAACCTATGATTAATAGGGAAGACAGAGGGCTTATTGTGTTTTTCATAGTTGATTAATTTATACAAAGATATATAAAAAAATTAGATAAACAAAAAAATTAACCTAAAGCTTCTCCTAATCCATCTATATTTTGAACTATTGGACAAACCATTGTCTCTGCTAAAATTTCTAATCTTTTAAATACTGTTGTTTGTGCTGCGGTTTCTGTTACCGTATTTTTAAGTGCTGAATAAACAAACCCTTCCATAGACCCCTTTCCGCTCCCAATTTTTTTCATGGCCAGATCTAACCAAGCTTCTAGTGCGGATTTCACAATTATTTTTGTAAATTTAGAACAATTAGTAAAAAATTCTTTGTAGTCAGCAACATCTAAATTTGCAAAAACATTTATAATAAGTAATGTAATAAAATCATCCGCCTTAAACCCAAGTTTTTTGATAATGTAAGTAACGATGGTTTCTTTTGCGCCACCCATTAGTTTGTCTCCTAAGTTAAATCCAAGACCACCAAATACATCACCAAGAAGACCTTCATTTAATCTATTTAATTTTTTCATAGATTTTTGAAGATCAAAATAAGCGCTTAAAACTAACTGAGATGAAAAATCCTCAACTAAATCTTTATTAAAATTATATTGATGTTTTTTAACATTATTAAACGAAAATTTTCTATGTTCTTCATTTAAAATATTATTGATCTTAAACTCTAAAGTTGATTCTGCGGTAATTTTACCCATACGAACTTTTCCAAGACCCGAAGCCAAATTAGCTAAACCATACTTTCCTGTGTCACCCATTAATGACTCAAAATCATCTTTAAGTCCAAGTATTCCACCTGCTTTAAACATTCCTTTTTTGTTACATCTAATGGTGCTTAATTTTCTTTGGAATAGTCCCGTTAAACACTGTTGTGAGGTCACACTTTTATCGTTAGATCTACAAGCTTTAAGTAATCTTACAAATTCTCTACACTGATCAGGAGTTGGGTCAACAACAACACCACCATCTTCGGTCGGCCAATAAGGTTTGTTAGTTACCATACTAGGGTCTATTTGAAAACTAGCCAAATCTTTCATTACGTCTTTTATATAAAACCCTAATTCCATTAAAGATTCGTTACCAACAACTTGATTTTGATCATCTGTAAATCCTTGAGCTTTCATTTTCTTATCAACCTCTTCAGGATTGTCAGAAAATTTAGTGCTACCACCCTCAATTTTTTGCCAAACAAAACCGTCTGGATCGCCATCCCAATCTAATTGTTGACCGTTGTGTCTTAAATTTCTAAGAGGAACTTTTTTATAGTTTTGCATGTTACCTGTCATATTTTTATCGTCTGAAAGAACATATACACTACCATATTTGGATAAGAAAGAATCTAACACCGCTTTATTTATTTCAGATAACCTAGCTTGTCCAAAATCCGCAATTTTTTGTAGTTCTCCACATCCGGTTCCAGCTCCTCCTGGCAATCTTTGTGGTTTTTGTCCAGATATCAAATAATAAGCTAATAAACCTCTTTGTCCTGATTGTGTGTTAGGATCTACAACACCAAAAACCACTATATTTTCATTACCATTTTTACCCGTGGCATAGGCAACAGCTTCTGGTTTCATATTGTAAATTTCAACAAACTTATTCATTAAAGGAACATTTCCATCTGTAGGAGATGATGGTGTCATTGATCTTATACCACCTAAAAACTTTAAAGTTGGGCACTTTGTTTTGGCGTTTGATAATACCAAATTAGTGTCTTGGTAATTTATACCTATAGCCGTTCCACCCACTCGTTCATTTAAAATTTTACTTAAAATACTATTTACATCCATTTTTTTTATTTTTTAAATTTGAAAACTTCCCCCACCATAACTTTTAGCACATATAGCACTCATGTCTGAAGAAGTGAAACTTTTTTTATTTATTTTATTTTTTAGTGCGTCTTCTGTTTCTTGATTAAAGAATCCATTAGGAGTTACCCCCAAACAATCTTGAGCTTTTTTAATATTGTCATCACCTTTTTTTCCGATACATCCTTTATAGTAAGGTGGTTCACATTCAATATAATTTTCACCACCACCACCACCACCTTTAATAGTCGTTGTATCTGTTACTACTGGTTCTGGTTCTGGTTTTGGGTCTGTATTAGGTAAACATCCTTTACCTTCTACCATATGGGTTCCTGGATCACAAGGGTCAACAGCATCATCTCCAAATAGTTTTTTATATAACCAATAAGCCCCAACCGCTAAAGCTCCCCATTTAACAATTGACCATACAGTGGCCCATCTTCTACCTTTAGAAAAAAGTCTACCAAAAAATCCTCTACCAGACCTAGTTTCAGATTCCACAACTCTTACAAATCCATCCGGATCTCTTCTACCCCAATCCTCAAAATTTTTAAAACCACTGTTTCGTGCGAAATCATCCGCATCTTGACCTGTAGTTCTAAAAAGATCATCAGCATATCCATCCAAATATTTTGCATATTCAGCATTACTCATATTTTTAACGTTATTGTTAATATTGATGTTAATATTTTGAGAATTTTTACCTGCGTTTTTACCTGTGTTTTTACCTAAGTTTTTACCTAAGTTTTCGCCAGCGTTACCTATAATAGATAATCTTTTTGTGTTAGATTTAAAAAGAGCCTCCGCTTGTTGTGGACCTATTTTCATGTCTCTTGTTACCCTTGAAATAAAGTCCGATTTATTTAAATTTCCATACTTACTAATAAAACTTGTACCTTCAACTGTTTTATCGGCAATACCCTTAAGTAATTTAGGATCTGTTGTGTTTCTAAAGGCGTTCCTATAAACTTTTCCCGCTTCAGCTGGTGCTAGTTTACCAGCCTTTAGTGCTCCAATAATTTCATCAGTTGTTTTAAATAATGTTATTCCGTCTTTACCCATAATGGTAAGTTTTTTACCTTGATTTAATGCGGTTCTTAATTCATTTTCTGATGCTTTCAACATTTGTCTTTCTATTTTTGCAATATCGTCAACAGTTTTTATAGTGTTAACAACCGTCTCACCCTTACCTTCTTTTAAAATAATTTCTTCGTTTTCAGTTAAAGTTGATTTCATATCATAATTTGATAATAATCTAATCCTTAATATTTCGTTTAGTATTTCTTTTTCCATATTAATCATTTCCCCATGCATTTATATCGTCCAAATTATTCTCACCAGTATCTAAAGACGCCAATAAATCATCAGATTTTGTTCCCAATTCTTTATTTTGTTTTTCAACCGATGCCGCATTAATTGCGTTTTGTTTATCCATTTCTTTCTTTTTGGTTTCTAAATCGGAAAGTTTTTCTTTTTGTATTTCACCATAAGCTCCTAATCCAGTTATTAATCCAAGTTGTATTAAAACAGGTCTAAATTGTGGTTTACTAAATAATGATTTTATTGAATTTAAAAAACCTGACACTACCTTCCCAATACCACTTAAAGCCGGCCCAAATAACTTAGCAAAAAAACCTGTTCCAAGTTTTGCAGAATACTGAGCGAATTTAGCGGGCAAATCCTTCAACGCTCCAACCATTCTTGAGATAATTCCCATTATGGGTTTGCTTTTAGCGATTGTTACTGCAGCTTCGGCTCCTGAAGAAATTCCTTTAAAAACTCCTTTTATTACGGCTCTTGCTCCTCCTGCAGCTGCTCCGGCAAAAACTAACCCTAAAACATCACACCCAAAAAATAAATATCTCACCCACATAGGATCATCCTTGTTTTCATAATCTTCGGTAACAAATTCATAAATGTCTAACGCAACAATTATTGCCCAAGCAACGGCCTGACCAATTTTGCCAACACCGGTTGCAATTAAAATAGCATCTACAATCATACCAACAACGCTATAAGCGGCTGACCTTAGTTTTCTTGCCGCCCATAAAAACCCTCTACCAATTATTGCCATAAGTTCTGTAAAATCCCCTTTAGAAATTGCAATACCCGCCGCTTTTATACCATCCCAAGCTTGTGAAAGTGTGTTTTTAATACCTGTATATGTTTCTTTTGCGGTGTCTGCCACAAAATTACCTACAGCTTTTACTCCCTGCACTCCTTTATTCCAAAGCCATTGGATGGCATTTCCTTCTTTAATTAAAATTCTAATTAGATGTTTAATTGACGATAAATCTCTATTTCCTTCCATTATAAGTCTTTTGGAAAAAAAGTTAGACGCTTCTTCTTTTATTACTGATGTAAATTTAGACGTTTTATAAAGATGTTCTAAAAATAAAAATAGGTTATCTGGGTTTTTCCAAATATCCCCCAAATTTGTTTTTGTTTTTACTTCAATTAATTGATCCATAAATACAATATATTTATTATCGGAACTTAACCAATTTGTAAAAACAACATCATCTTCAATTAAAAAAGATTTATTGTTAGAATGTTGTTTTAATAACTCTCTTTTTTCAGATTCATTAATTTGTATATTTCTTACCATAATTTATAAATATCATCTAATTTTGTTTATAATAAAGTATTTGACTTGCCTCTTGTTATTTTGTATAAATCTTTCCATTTAACCTTGTAATCAATTTGATTTGCAACACTTCTTGTTAATCCCGTCTCCCATTTTGTTACGGTAGGATATGCCGCCCCACCTGTGGATGCTGGCGCCTCATCTTGTTCCCCCATTTCTTTTTTATTTGATGGGTAAGTATATGTTTTTAACAAATAAATAATTTTGTCTAAATTCATTTTTTTTTATAAATAGTTTTAAAAACATAAAAAAATGGTTATATTTGTAAAAACAATTAAATATGAAAAAAATACTTATATCCTTTATTTCCTTAGTTTTAATAACTTCTTGTGTGAAATACGCCCAACCACCTCTACTTAGTTTAAGTGGTGAATATAGAATTGATAAAATTACCTATGAAAATAGGGATAACTCAAGTTTAAATCAAGTTTTCTATCCTGGAGATCTTTATGTTAACGAAAGTGAAACAAAACCAATAGACTCTATCTCTGTTGGATTTACACGATTGGCGTTGGATTATTCCATAATATATTTTAACCCTGTTGATTTACCTAGTGGTGGAACAACTTGGAGTAAAAAATATACTTACTATACTCATGGCCAACGTAGTGTATATGATTATGGATATATTGTTTTTAACTATGATGGAACTCGTCGTGTGTGGAAAATTCTTGATGATGGTGTAGAGAGTCTTGCAATAAGAACTTCAGGTAGTTATGATTTTGGGTCAAATAGTAGTGGAGAAACGACAACTATGTTTTTAACTAGAGTTGGTCCTTAATTAAATTCGGGTTTTGGTAATTTATCTGGATTAATAACGTAATACTCATTTAAAAAAATCAATAGATTATCCTCATCAATCGATGGGGATTCTAACCAATAAAATTCGTCTTCATCATCTTCGTCTTGACTATTGTAATCTTCCATTATTATTTCATATCCAAAATCAGAAGCTTCGTTTAAACTAATAAAGTCCGTTCTCATTTCTTCTTCAGAATCAATGTTTAATCTAAAATGGACTTCAACAGTGTTTATATTTTCGTGAAGATAGAAAAATATTAATTCTTGAATTTCCATTCTTAATTATAATTTTTAAATTTTTTAAACATATTTAAAGACTCATTTATGTTTGATAAAACATCATATTGGTTTTCTTCGTCAACACTAGAAATATCTAAGTCATCAGAAAAATTATAATCTTCATCATCTTCCGTTTCATCATCTTCCGTTTCATCATATTCCGTTTCATCATTATCTGAATATAAACCATCTGTTGAGTAATCCTCTAACTCATCGATGTCATATTCATATTGATCTAAATTTTGACTCATTTCATCTTTAAAATTACCATAGCTCACATATTCTTGTTCATTTTCATTTGGAGAAGGGTAGTCATTATTCATAGATTCTTTATCTACTAAATTAGTATCAGAAAAATTATCAAAATCAACAGTTCCGTTTTTTAAATGTCGGTATTTCATATTACTTTGAGATTGTGGGTCACCACCTATCATGTCTAATCCTGTGTGTGTTTCATTAATATTCATGTTACTATATGTTTTAACAACTCCTTTGTTATTTACAGTTAAACCCATCTTATCGTTTGCCAAATCCTGAACATATAATGGAGTTTGGTTACTCTGTTGGTTATATTTAGTCACATAACCATCATAAATATGTTTATGTTGATCCAAGATATTGTCTTTTTCTTGTTTATCCATTTTAAAAAAATATGCGTTCATAGTTGTTTTGTTTTTTAATAAATATTTATTGTTTATCAAATATTTTTTTTAAAACACTAAATGTTTTATTTATTCTATATTTATTATATAGATATATACTTATGTTATGGATTTAATTTTAACGGAATCACAATTTATTAAATTATTAAAAGAACAACAAGAGGAAGAAATTGCCGGAATTTTTGAAAAATCAAGAGACTTTACAAAGAAATTTTTAAAAGATGTTAAAAAACAATTTGGAATTGATTTTACTTTCCTATTAACTTGGGGTTCTGTTATTGGTGGATTTGTGGGTCCAATATCAAATTACATGGAGGATCGTTATTCAAACTTATCAGAATCTGACATTACTTTAATTTGTTTTGGAATAACTTTAACGTTTTTCTCAAGTAATAAAGAAAAATTACATAAAGTTTTAGAAATTATAAAAGAAAAAAAATTAATAACTTTTTTTGATAGGGCAATGATAAAATCTTACGAACTAAAAGATGCTATGTTTAATTTTTTAGATAGTTTAAATATTACATTTTCAAAAGTTTCTAACATGATTGCTTATACTTTTTTAATCCCATTAGTTCCTTTGTTAAAAGATATGTCAGATCTTGATTTATCAGAACAACAAGTCAATCTAATTGTAACTGGTGTTAGTCATTACACTGGTGGTATTTTTGCATCTAATTTATTAACAACATTAATAGATAAGATAATTAAAAGATTTAAAGATTAGTCTTATAGTCTAATATTTTCTTAATTGTAAGTTTTACTTCATCGTCGTTCATTTTATGAACATCCTTATACTTTTTAAACCAACCTATCATTACATCATTAAATGGTCTTCCGGTAATTTTAGACATTCTTTTAAACCCATAGTATTGAGAATCTATTTCTTTTGGTTTTGTGTAATAATCATATCCTTCTTCTTCTTCATCTTCACTATCATTTGGTTCAACATTAAAGTCAAATAAACCTTTGTTTTTTTGGTAGTTGTGTCTTAATTCATGAGCTAAAATTTCATTTAACTCACCAATCATGTCATATAATATTTTATTTTTTGTTTCAGGATTATATACGATTTTAACAATGACAACATCTTCACCATCATCGTCGTCAGAATAGTAATCCGCATTTAATAAAAATCCATCAACACTTTTGGATTCCTCTAATAATAATTCAACAGTAACAAAAATATCTTTAAAATGATATTCATATTCATTCTCATTAATGTCCTCAGGAAGATAATATTCTCCCGCACCCTTTTCCTTATATAGTGTAACAATATCTTTAACAATTTTTCTTATTAAAGAATCATACTTATAAGATTCAACTATTGTTTGTTTGGTTAAAGTCATATATTTTTCATTTATTTATTGATCCAGATCTTCTTCTTTTTATAATATAGTTAAATTTTTACCAAGTTCTACACGCCCAATATCTTGGTTTCCATCTTGGGCCAGGATTATCACAATTATGCCTTGCTCTAAATGATTTTCTTCTTTCAGGGTTATTCTTCTTAATCCTCATTATTTTACCTTTGGCTGATTTACCGCCAAAACCAAAATTTACTTTAACAACCTTTCCTTTGTCGTTTTTTACGTAAACTTTAGACTTCTTAATGTCCCCTTGCATAATTTTACCCAACTGAACTTTTCTTCCTTGATATTCTGCTTCTGAAATAAATTCTAAATTTTCCATAGGAATTTCTAAATAGACATTTTCACCATTCTCTAAAATTACCTTTTTACCTAAATCCGATTCCACAATTAAACGATCTTCGTTATTTAATATAATATGTCCTTGATTATAAAGTCTTCTTACTTCATTTATCAAATTGATAAAGGATCTTGAATAAGTTTTAAGAACATTTTCAGATAAAGGTATTTTTTTTTCTAAATGATACTTCAATATATCTGAAATTAATACATTATTTTTTAATTTCATTGGGTGGTTATAATATTCTTCTAACACTTGTTTTACAACATTTTCAACAATTCTCATAGTATTGTATATTTATTTATATAAATACTAAATATAATAATAAAATTTCAAAACATATGAGATCAAATAAACTATTAGACTTTAAAATAAATAAGATTGTAAGATCTGTTTTAAATGAGGAAAATGAGATTAATTCTAAAAAGGAAATTAAAAAACCTAAATGTATACCAGAAAATGTTATACCATTAGAAGAAATTGTTGGTAGATCTGACGAATACTCTAAATACACTCCCGGTATTACAAAAAGATCTATGGGAGTTAACTCTATGGTAGATACTTTAGGTATTTTAAATAACATTAGGTTATTTAAGGATGTAAAAGATGGTGGTTCCCATTTGTCTTATGAAATGATGAATCATTTAAATAAGTTTAGAAATAAAAATTATTATGATGAAACAACAGGTGATTGTCATAAAGCAATGGACAAAATTATCGAGTTATATAAGGAAAATGAACACGGAACTGAATTAGTTAAAGATATTGAGAGGGTTTTGAATTTACAAACAAAAGAAGATGAATTTACCCCATCACCAAGGTCAAAAGAATATTTAAAACAATCATTAAATTTAATTAAGGGAGTTTAACGCCCACATTATAACCAATTTTTTTATTGAGGATATTCTACAAAAAGACTAAAATAACCCCTATTTTAATCAAAAAACCCCTAAAATAGGGGTTTTTTTGTTATATATATAGACAAAAAATGACCAAAAACAGGTCTTTTTCGAGGATTTTATCTATTTTTTAGTTATTTTTTTAGCAATTTTACCCATTCTTTGGTTAAAATTACCAATTTGACCACCAAAATTACCAATATTCTTGTAAAAATCTTCTAAATTACCCAAATTATTAAGGTTTTTGGTAAAATTTGATGGGTTTTGCATGTTTTTTAGGTCTTTTAAGGTAGAAAATAGTGATTTTCCGTATTTTTTCCACCAATATATGAATAAAATGGTTGTAAAAAGAATAATTATACTAAAAATTAGTAAAGAAATTGATAAAAATGTCATAATTTGTTTGTTTTTATGTAAAAATGAGCAAATTATATGATATAATCAAGTGTTTAAATAAAAAAAACGTTATTATTGAGTCATAAAGTATTTTACAACCTCAGTTGCAAGTCTATTTACCCTATGTGTTGCTGATGATCCCGTAATTTCTTTATTTTTCTGTTCTAAATCAGTAACCGCGGCTGAAATCATGATATTTCTAACCATTTCTGACATTTCTAAGATTTTTTTAATTAATTCTTCATCTTTATCGTCTAAATCTTGTTGTTTACGGTATAAATTAAAGTATGTGGTCAAATAATCCTCAGTTTTACCTAAAAATTGACCTGATTCAAACATATTTACCACACCCAATCGTTTAATTGCGTTTAAATATTCCATAATAGACTTTAAATCAGACTTTTTAAAGAGTCTTGACCACTCATGTCGTTTTATTAACTCATCAAGATCTATAATTCTACCTTCATTTAGGTCATTTTGGTCATTTTTACTATATTCACGATCTAACATCCAAGTATCGGTCTGTGGGAGTAAAGATAGGTCAGATATCATCTTTCCATCGTCGTCATACCACTCCATTTTATATAAATATGTAAATCCTAACACATTAGGTTGGTCTCCTATTTTTATGACCTTTCCTTTGTCCCCTGTGTCAAGATTTTCACCTGGCATGTTTATTAATATTACACGATCACCCTTTTTTAACTTAGGATTTTGTTTTTTACTCATATAAATAAATATCTACTATTTAATTAATGTTAAATTACCTATAAATTCATTTATTTTGTCAGTTTTAGGTGTTTTAAACCTTAATTTCCAAGTATAAACACCATCTTGACATGGTTTATCGTCATAATTACCATCCCAACCCATATTTGTGTTATAAGATTCCCATATTATCTGTCCCCAACGGTTATATATTACAAATACATAGTTAAAAACGTCTACTCCTGACGTAATTATGGGTTTAAATGTGTTATTTCTTTCATCACCATTAGGTGTAAAGGCGTTTGGTATGTAAAATATCTCATTTGGACACAATTCTAATGTAACAACAAAGTTTTCGGGATTAGAAACACATCCATTGTCCCATCTAACCACTTGAAATTGGAATATTCCATCTTGATCCCAAGTAATATTTAAGGTTTGACTAATTGTTGTGTCGCCAAACGAGTACCATTCGTTATATCCACCACTTGCAGACACTGCATCAAAGATATCGGTAATGGTATCCCCCTCACATATCTCATGATACTCCGTATTTTCAAAAACAACACCGTTTACAACAGGAGAAATGATCGGTCTTGGGTATACTTGAACATTTATTGATGTATTAAACAAACAACCTGACTGAATATAGTTGTAATTCACAACATCAAGACCAATAAATCCGTTATTTGGACAGTATTGTCCATTCCAAACGTTTAATCCACTAAAAATTCCACCTTGTGGGGTCCCATTTAGGTTAATACAGTTGTCGTATTCACAAAATGGGCCAACTTGAGTGATTGATGGAAGAATATTTAACACAACAAGGTTAAAAGTTTCAGGTAATGACTGACATCCAAGTTGATTTACACCAATAACCGATAGTGAGTTAGGATAATTACCCCCATTTACACCAGTAACATCTAAATTTATTAGGTCTGTTCCTTGTCCTGTAGTGATATTTCCTATTGTGTTAGTCCAAACATACCCTAAGTTAGGGAAAACACTTGTAACACCATAAGGATTGACTGTAGAGTTATAACAAACCGTATCTAAACCTGTGATTTGGTTGATTGTAACCATCGTAGGATCAACTAAAGTGGTTGTTCCTTGTGCAGGGCAGTTATATTGATCATAAACCGTAACAGTTTGTTGTCCTGAACATAGATTTGTTGCCGTTTGGGTGGTTTGACTGTTGCCCCAAAGGAATGTATATGGTGCAACACCATCAATTGGGTTCACAGTTGATGTTCCATCACAATAACCAAAGCAAGTTGGGTTGATATTTACAAATTGGGGGGATTGTAATGGTGGGGGATTAAGTAAAGTTGCCAATCCACTGTATGTGCAACCTGCGGCATCCACTAAATTAAACAAATAGTTACCACTACATAGATTAATCAGACTAAAATTAGTTCCTAGTTGATTCCAAGAAATTGTTATGACTCCTGTTCCTCCATTAGGTGTAATGACTATCGCTCCATCACAACCATTATTACAGTGTGGGTCTTGTAATAATACGTTAGGTGGTGGAAGATTAGGTGGTCCTGGTGCAACAAAGACAGTATCAGGTCCTAAATTACCAATACCCGCATTACAAGTTGACCAACCGGCATTACAAATAGGATAAACTAAATGACATGTGTAGTTTGCTCCAGCAAGAGGTGGTGTAACTGTGATTGTAGGACCGGTACCAATTGGGTTTGGATTTCCTACTTGATACCATGTTAATACAGGTTGAACTGCAGGTCCTGAAGGGGTCCATCTATATGAGTTGTTTTGAGTTGACCATTGCGTAGAGTTTCTTCCCGGAACCGTAATACCGATAGTTCCTGGTTGGTTATGAATCCCTTGAACTGCCGTACCAAGAGCCCAATTAGGGCAATTTGGTTTACTCTGTATGTGGTTTTCAATTACATTTGTTGATTCATAGATGACAATATGAAAATTACCTTGTAAATTAGTACACAAGTACATAGGAACGTTAATCCAACTAACGGTTAATTTTCTACAAGGGGCAACTCCACTAATTTGATATCTGATTTGCCCGCCGATGCCCGGGTGCCAGTCTTGCCAAGGACCCATAATACAATTCTTTGGAACATTTAAACCACCATTAGGAATTGCGACCGACGCAAAGGTCGCTGGTTGACCACCTGAAAAACCAATCCATCCATTAGATCCAATGTAGAACTGTGTGTATGTATTTCCAAAAAAACAAAAGGTAAAACCTATGTTTTGTGGTTGAGATATTGCATCATCACCTAAAAAGACTTGTGTTCCTGTGTTAGTTTGAGCAACATAAGGTATATTTGTTACACCATAGTTTGTTGTTTGGTTTGGGTTTGGTCCACCAGGTCCACACTGACTTAAATCCGCAGTTAAAGTGGTTGAATTAACACCACAAGGTAATAATTGATCTGGTCCCAAAGCCGGACAATATTGCGAATAAACAAAAAGGGGAAATAAAAATAAAAGTAATAAATGTTTCATACTATAAATACGAGTTTAATTTGGTTGAGTTGTTATTAAATAAAAATTAAACGGAGACCATTGCTAATTTTTAAGATTAGAATTTAACCATTAGGTATAAATTGTATGTAAAATGATTAAACTTATCAAGATATATTTAAAAATTTACCATAATTTAATAAATACCATTTTACATATTTAAATCCGTTGTTTATGTTTTATAAAAAATTTAAAATATGAAAATTGTAGATGTAAACAGTTCCGTGACTGTAAATTACACGGGTAAATTAGAAGATGGGTCTATTTTTGATTCTTCTTTAACTGAGGGTAGAGAACCATTAGCAGCAACTTTGGGTAAAGGGTCTTTGATTCCTGGATTTGAAAAAGGTTTGATTGGCATGAAAGAAGGCGATAAAAAAACAATTGAGATTGATTACATGGACGCTTATGGTGAAAGAAAAGATGAATTAATTGCTGAAGTCCCAAAAGACAGAGTTCCTGAAAATATTGAAGTCGGTCAAATGTTACAAACAACAACACCACAAGGACCAATGAATGTTGTTGTTAAAGAAATTAATGAAGATAACATTGTTTTAGATGCTAACCATCCGTTGTCCGGAAAAAATTTAATTTTTGAATTAGAATTAATTTCTGTAGAATAATTTTTTAAATTAATTTTTTATTAATATATTTGTTATTATTGTTAATTAATATGAAAGATATGTTAAAAATTAAAAAAGAGGCTGAGTTGTATAAGGACTTACCTCCAAAAGAATTAAAAAAAATAATTAAAGGTTATAAACAATTAATGTTTGCTAATTCAGACATATATAACTTTATTTTTACCTTAAGTTTTTTTTTAATTCCGTATTTAATATTTTTTAGTATTAATTTAATTTCTTTTTGTCTCATAATATTATTTCACTATCTATTTTTTTGGGAATATTTACATAAATATAAAAAATCAAAAATAGTAAGTGATGTTGATAATGAAGAAATTTCTGAAATTGTTAAAATTTTAGAAGGTTATTTAGATAGTAAAACAAAAAACCCCACATTATAATAATATGGGGTTTTTAAAAAAAAAGTTTTTTAATTATTTACCTGTTTTTTTGTATTCCATACTCCTTCCGTAAAGAGCCATTGCTAAACCAGCTGCGATCATTGCGTATGTTACAGGTCCAGTATATTCTCCAAGACCAGCATTTGCAGTAATATCGTGAATTAAACTTGTTAGTTTACCTTCAGAATAACCCATAATTGAACCAAGAGCTGCTACCGCTCCGGTTGCGGTTAAAGCTAAACCACCACGTTTAATGGATTTTCCTAAACTACCAGATCTTCTTGATGATAAATCTTTGTCTTCGTCCTCATATAAACGTCTACCATATCTTCTAGACTCATCCAACTTATTTTTTAATTTTTGTTCTTCATTTTTTGTTAGTTCTGACTTTAAATAATCCGCAATTTTTTTAATTGCCTTTTCCTTACTCATTTTTGAGTAATCACTTTCATTGTCCATGTCTTCATTATCCGAATCCTCGTCATCCATTTTTTCTTTAGTTTCAATAACAAGTCTTCTAATTAAAGAATGAAATGCAGATTCTGTTAGTCTAATTTTTCTTCCCATTTTTTTGTTTTTTATATAAATATCTATTTATTTTTAAAAGTTTATTTTAATAAACTACTTTATTGTTTATTTTTATTAAAGTCCCGATGGCGTGGTAATTTTTAATTTTAAATTAATAGTTTTTTTCCCATTTTTATTAAAGGCCCATTTACTTATAGTCTGTTTATAATCTGAGACCCAATCTTCAGGAATTTCTATACAAACATTTTTTAAAATTGTTAAAGGATCGGGACCTGGTGGTGTTATTTTCTTTTTTATAGTAGGGTTATAGAACGGAACGATGGGTGAGGTTCTTGTATTGTCTCCAATATCTCCCTTTGCTTCAATATCCATAGTTTGTGATCCTGAAATACCTATTGTTACATTTTGACCCTCATCTTTATTTGAATCTGAAAGGGTTGCCACACCTTTATTAAAGGTTATGTTTGGTAAATTTAAAGTCTTTAAATATGTGATTAAATTATCTCTTCTTTTTGCGGCAAGTTCTTCGTTCTTTTTTTTTGCGTTTGGGGATCCAACAGGTGAACTACCCCAAGATGTGTTTGACGCGCTACCATTAACAGTTGCCGTTGCCTCACCTTGAAGTGCGATTTTTTCTAAATCTGAAACAATTTTTTTAATTTGTTGAGCGTTTTTATCTATTTCTGACTCTCCAGATTTAAAATTTTCACTACCATATGCAGAAAGTTTAATCTTAAGTTTTCCTCCTTTATTTCTTCGCCAAGACTCGGTATTTTTATACGCGGCGTTTTTATCGGCCTTTTCACGGTCAGTTAAAAATGGATTCGTTTGTCCTGACAATAGATCGTATTTTAAATTTGTTTTTTTTTGCTCAACTAACATTAAATCTTTAAGAACCACGTCCAATTGTTTTTCCGTAAGGTATATTTTAAATCCCATAATTTTTTTATTTAATTTTTTTATATTCTATTTAATCTTTCTAGTCTTGTGAGATATTTTTCTAAATTATTTTTTGAACTTTCTAAAGTTTGATATACTCCACCTATAATATCGGTTAATTCTTGTTTTTGTCTTCTATCGAGATTTGAATCTTTAATATCGTAATAAAGGTTTTTAACTGAGGCAATTAAATTTTTATCATAATATACGTTAGAAATAAGATCTTCCATAATTTTTGATAAGTCATTTGCGTATCCAGAATATCCACGACCAAAAAACGTGTCAAATAATCCTTCATTTATGTTTTCGGATTTTACTTTTTTAACTATTCTTTTTATATCTGATTCATTTATCATATTCTATTTTTATATATAAATATACCATAAATTAAATATTTTAATATAACTATAATTAAATTTATATATTATGTTTAAATAAGTGATTGAAATCTCGATAAAGTGGGTTTTGTTTGGGTTGGTTGGAAGCTATCAAAGCTATACACATTTAAAGTTGGTTGATTTTGTTTAACTGTTGTGGTTGTTTGATCTGTTGTAAGTCCTTTTTTTAATTCATCAAAATAATCTTTTTGTTCTTTTGTTACATCATTTGGAACATATGAAATTAATTTTTGTTTTAAGATATTAAATAGTGAAGTATTAAGTTTAGCATTGTTAATTTTATCAGTTACGGTTTTTTTTGATGGTTCAAAAAGATTAGTTAATTGGGTTTTTATTTCATTATTATTTTTATATAAAGACCAATCTAGACCAATTATAGTGCTTGGTTCTATTTTTAGATATCCCGCCAAAGTCTTAACAAAATTTGATGCTTGTGGTAATGGTTTGTTTGCCTCATAAAGAAGTCTTATTTGTTTTTTTTCACTTTCAGAAACTATAAATTGACCCATGATACATTATTTTATATGTATAAATACTTAAAATAATTAAAATCTTTATAAAAAAGATGCGGTTCTCATAATTAACTCCAATTTACCCTCAAGAAGTTTTATTTCTTTTAGTTGGTTTTCGTTTAAATTAAGTGATTCACCCTTGATTGAGGAAATTTTGTTTTGTGTTTTTGTATATTCATACATTAGTTGATTATACTTTTCGGCTTTTTGTTCATTATTCATAATACATATATAGTTAATAAATACAATAAGGAAATAAAAGTTTAATTAAAAAACCAGTAGTTCTTCTAAAAAGTCAATGTAATCAATTCCTTTAAATAACATTTCATCGTAATACCTTTCTCTAATCCAATTAGAAAATTGAGTAATAAATTCGTCTCTTTGAAGTGGAATGAATTCTGAGAACTCAATTTCAAGAGATCTTAAAGTTTTGATTTCTTTAGTTGAGGGATAATAAACAATCTGTGGTCTTAACTGATCATCTATGGTATAAAATATAAAAACCATTTTACCAAAAATTTTTGATTCTACGGGAATTAATTCACCATAAACCAAATCAAATAATTTCACACTTGCTTTTTTCATTAATAACAAATATAAAACAAAAAATTAAAAATTAAACCTCATTAATTTCATCAATCCAATCATCATTCCAATCGGAATCCATATGTTCCGAATCAATTTCTTCGCCTTCATATGGTTCATATAAACTATCTGATTGCATGTCTCGTAAAATATTTTTTGTTAGTGGAATATAACTATCAAAATTAGTTAAATAAGTATCATGGACATTAATCGTTCTATCCACAATATGTAAAATTTCATATTTTTTTAATTCAGGTCTCTTAATTGGTTCTGTCGTAAAATTTGGGTTATTAATAAATAAATACATAATGTAAGTTACATCTTCAAATTCGTTTTCTAAACCATAACTTTCCAACTCTGATTCAATAATTGGGTATGACTGTTGGAATTCATTTTCATAGTCTTCTCTCATATCTGTAATAAACACTCCATCGTTTTCTAAAGATTCAACAATTGAAAGTAAAATTGGTCTAATCGCCTTATCAGGATATTGTTCTATTTTTCTTGACATATATAATATATACTTATTTTTTTAGGATTTTTAAACTCATATCATTTATTTTTTGGTTATATTCTTCACTAAATTGTATTTTTACAAGTCTAACTCTAACATAATCTTCACCAAAGAAATAAGATAACTCATCACTAATTGAATTTCCCAAATAATTGTTTAACATATAATCTTTATTTAAATTATCGTTCAAGGTTTTAAAAACAACAAAAAACTTAGTGGTTCTTTCGTTACCATCAATAATCTCAACCAACACATCCAAATGATCGTAATATTCTCCAACAGAAATCATTCTTCTTTGACCAGTGATTATAAATTGATACTGAAAATCAATATTTAAGTCAGGAGTAAATATTTTACCATCATAATCAAAGACCATGTCTTTGATCACCTTATTAATTCTTTCTATGTGTTTTTCAGATATCATATAATTTACATATATTTATTTTTAAAATAATGAATCAATTCCTTTATTGGTGAAATTAACAATTTAGGGTATTCGTTATTTAAAAAATCAATGAGTTCTTGAATCGATTTAAATTTAGATGGTGTGTAATCTGTTCTAATACCTGAATTATCATATTCATCATAGTAATCTCCTGACTCTATATCTTCAAAATAAGAACCATCAACCGGTGTTGAGCAGTTTCCATCCCAATAAGGTGTTGCCATCCCTGACAATTTATATTTTTTATCTTCATATTCAAAATTAACAGACCCACCAAAACTATCCCAATTTAAGTTTAGAATCATTTCTCCGTTATTAAAGTTAAAGTTTTTATTAATTAAACTTGTTCTATAAAGTATTTGGATAATTATATATGATAAATCACAACTAATTCTAATTTCTTTATCTTTAAGATAATAAATAACTTGAGATTCTTTCAGACCTATTAATTCTGATATCTCATAAATATCCATACCATCATTCCACATTTTATAGATGAGGTTTGATTGCTTCTCGTTATTAGATTCAAAAATATTTGAATATTGGGATTCAGAAATTATAATCTTCATATGAGATAAATACTATACAAAATAAAAAACCCGCCTTATTGGGGTGGGTGATTAAATAAAAATTATATTAGTTATTTAATAATTTCTATATCTTCTTCTTCTTGACTCTGTCATAGATGAGGATTCAGTCTCAGCTGTAGTTAACAGGGATGTTAGAGCCGTTAATGCCGACGTTAAAGACGTTGATTTTTTTGTTATACTACCAATACATCCAGTTAACATATCAATTTTTGACATTCCAGGATCATTCCCTTTACATTCTTCAGGAATATCTTCAGCGTCAAATTCTCCTGCGTCCATAACTGTTTTTTCTATGTCAAATTCTTCTTCTTCTCTAACGATTCTTTTAACAAGTCTTGTTAAATCTCTTTCTGTTAATTTTACGTTTCTTCTCATAATATGTTTTTTATAATATAAATACTTTAGTTTTTAAAAAAATTAAACTTTACAACTTAAACAATGATTTTTAATTGTTTCGTTTGTCTCGTTTGTCACATAAACTCTTTTACCAAGTTTGGATTCTAATAAAAATTGATTTTTGGAACACGAGTATTCCCCCTCATTTCCCATTAATTGTCCCATCTCAAAATATTGTTTAATGCCTTCTCCCGATATATTATAATCAAATATTACCTTACACTTGTCTGTTGGATCAACTTTAACATTTTTTAAACTTAAGTTTCCTGTTTCTTTATCAGGGCCTGTTATTTCAACATCAAATGTTTCTTGTGATTCAATACTCTCTCTTAGTTTATTTTTTTTTGTTTTAAAAACATACATGTTTAGAATTCTATTTTTTTCTTGTTGGTCAATTATAATTCTTCTCATAATGATATTCTTTATATATAAATATGTAGGAAACAAAAAACCCCACTTATTAGGCGGGGTTTGATATAAATTTAGTTAGATTATTCAGATTCAGTGGTTGTTGGAATCACAGTTCCAACCGGATACGATGATCCTTCAGGTGCTTGTGTAATCGATGTTTGACCCTCATGTGCTCTAAGAGCTCTTCTTAAAGGAACTGCCAATTCATTTAATGGTCCAACACATTCTGCCAATTCAACACCATTAACGGTTTTAAAAATCTTACATGGCATACAGAACATATTACTCATTTGAGTGCTTGGTGTATCACCAATTACAAATGAACGATTTACTGTAGGTAAAGTTTCCCAAGTTGGTGCTTGAGGAACCTCATCATAATACCAAAAGAAAGACCATACGGTATCTTCAGTTCCATCAGGAGTTACAGATGGGTTTGGAACTAATTTAAGGTTTGCAATCGACGGTCCATCCATTACTGGACATACTGAACGACCCTCTTTAAATTTTCTACCTTGAACTGTAACAATATTTCCAGTTGCTTCTGCTCCTGAAGCCCCACAAAACGCAAATTTACCTTTGTATATTTTTACTGCTCGATCTACAGAAGTTTTATTTTTTTTCAACCCTAATAAAGATGTGATTTTTAATAATAATTTTTTCATAATATAAATTGTTTTGTTATAATTAGTTTGATAAATTGTTTTTATTTAAATTTTCTACTCTTGAATTCTATTTATTTCCTCCACTGAGTCATCAGTTGTTTCTGAATCGTCCACATAATCACTAATCTCTTCACCATCCCAATAATCATATAACTCTATTGACCTTAAATCACCAATCATATTTTCATCCAACTCAATATATGATGGTATTACGGTTCTATATGTGGTAGTTTTATAAACCCTAGATGACTCACTATGAATAACTTCATATTTGTTTAATTTAGGTCTTTGTATTGGAACAGTCTTATCCAAATAACCAGGATTTAAAAGACATAAAGAAATGAAATATGAGTATAATTCAATATCTTGACCTCCTACGCCAAAATATTCCAATGTTTTATCAATAAGATCAACAGTATCTTCTTCGAAAATAGTATTTAACTCAATATCAATATCGTTTTCGTCAAATTCTTTATTTAGGGTTAATATTATAACCCTAAGAGCTTTATCCGATAAATTTACATAATTACTCATATATTTTTTTAGTTACCCATTCTATTGAATTAGTCACTTCTATAATTACCGTTATTTTACAAGAGAAGCTTTAATATTCATAGCAACTTTTAAGGTAGGAAAAAGAACCGAACACAATCTATTAGAAAACAAATTTTGAGATGGGGTTGCGGTAGCTTTTTTTGTGTTTGTTAACGCACCTGTATTACAATTTTTATAAAATGTGTTTTCTATTTTACCAGATGGTCCCTGATTCCAAGTAACAACCTCCGCATTGTATTTTTTAATACTAGCTTTATTAAACAAAACATTTGTTGATGTGTTTAATACATTATCAAGTGTCTCAACGGCAGCTCCACCACCACCCTCAACAGGTGTTGTGGTTGTATCCCCCGTAACCTGCTCAGATACCAATGGTTTTGAATCTCCAAGTTTTCCGTTCACCAATCTACGGAAACTATCGGACATAACTTTCATTCCTCCTGTGTGTTGTTCTCTAATGTTTTGTCTTTCCTCAAAAGACATGTCATTTAATAAATGTTTCATAATA
>Ga0304730_1000621_pt1 | contig 29776 bp, 23 predicted proteins | sample M_130628_MF_Meta_FD_190474 | JGI IMG/M metagenome (GOLD analysis project Ga0304730, IMG submission 190474) | Freshwater microbial communities from Lake Montjoie, Canada to study carbon cycling - M_130628_MF_MetaG (v2) (version 2) | ecosystem: Environmental > Aquatic > Freshwater > Lake | place...
CATCAGGTGTTAATGGTTCTGCGTTTATAGGAGCATTTAGGCTTCCTCTTGATGGATCTACCACTTCCATCACTCCATTCACAACTTGTGCAACACCTTCTTGTGCAGCATCAAGTACTCTTGCTGCACCACGACCAACAGCATTTACTGCTGGAACTGGATTGCCTTTACTTAATTCAACAGCAGTATTTGCAACATTATCAACCTCTTTTGCAACACCTTTTAAAAATTTCATTACTTCTGCATTTTGTTCTTTACTTAAAGGACTTGCTGTGTCAATTATAGTTGCCAGTTCATCTTCGATTTCTTTTCTTATTTGCGCTCTCATCTCTTTTTCTTCTTCGGGAGAAAGATTTTTATCACCAAATTCTTCTTTATAGATTTCATCAACCATTTCATCTAATTGTTCTGGTATTAATGCAGCATCAATAATTGGTCCAATACCTGGAATCCAAGTAAAGAGCTCTTTTACACCGGCCTTAATGCCGTCTTTACCTTGTTTATCAGCTTCTGCCCATTTATATACTGCAGCACCAAGTCCTAAAAATGCAGCAAAAGGAATTGTTTTTCCTGCCATTCTTAACATTTTTTTGGCCACAAACTTTTTAACTACTTTTTCTCCAAGCCTACGGGCAATTTTTTCAGCACCAGCACTCAATAAACCAGCTAATAACCCTTTTGATTTTTTATTTTCTTCATTTGATAAAACTGTTTGTGTACCTGACCTAGAAAAGATATTACTCATTAAAATTTTTAATGCTTTCAACAATTCTTTGTGTCTTTTCTCTTCTTCAAGTGCTAATTCTTCTCTATAATTATTTTCGAGTTCTCTATTTTTTCGGTCAGATTCAACATTTCTTCTCAAAAAGGTATAAATTTTATTGAGTGCATTTAACATAGGTTCATAGTGTTGTAATGCCCCGACACCAGACCCTTTACCGGTTACAGGTTGTATTTTACCACCAACACTTTGATTGTTTCTTGCACCACCGCCACCACCACGATTAGAAAAAAAGCTGCCGAAACCGCCAGTAAATTTTGAAACCATACCAGATGCGTTTCCGGTAGTTTCTGGTGATGCACTTTTACCGCCAAATAAAAATGATGATGCCAAACCGGCCAAACCAACGCCGGCCGCTGCAGCAATTCCTGCTGCTGGTGCTGGTGCCGGTACTGCTGCTGGTACTGCTGTTGGTGCATTTATTCTAGCTTCCTGATTAGGACTTTGACTTAGACTATTACCTTGAGCAGGGCCCGCACCGAGTTGATTTAAGGCCGACATTGCTGGACTATTTAAATCTACTGCGGTGCTTAATAGTTCACCTGTTCCTGGATCTCTTGCTGGTGCTTCTGGTGCTGGTCGTGCAGGTGCGACAATAAGATTTGTAGGAATAACTTGCCCGGCGTTTCCTGTTTCCTGGTTAAACATTTCTCGGTAGCGGTTTAGTTGATCAATTCGTTTATTTCTTTCCACATACGCTTCTTCTTCAAGCTTTCTTGCAGCGTCACGGGCAGCTATACCAGCAGCTTCACCAGCAGCACCGGCAGCAACACCGGCATTAGTTTCTCTTTGATTTTGCCATCTAGATGCTCGGCGAAGACGGTCCGGCGCCAATGCACCCGATAACATTTGATTTACTTCTTGAGGTGTTTTTGGTTGAGCTGGTGGAACGTAATTTGGATTATTTTTATAAAAGTCTTTAACTTGACTTTCAACTGATGATCTAAGTTGCGTCGGCACATTTTCAAAATCCATCTGACCATCAACTATTCGTTTAGAATATATTTCTGCGAGTTTTTTCTTTGCTGCGGTTTCAGGATCAACTTGGTTTGTATTGGAAGAAGTTGCTCCTCGCCCTGATAATTGTTGCCGTTCTGCAGCAATTCTTTGTTGAATATCTAACCTTCTAACTTCACTCGGTGACATATATCCAGGAGTCATAGCTCTAAAACGAGATTCAACATCTTGTCTATAGGTTGTTGGCACATTATCAAGTGACAATTTGCCTTCTTTAACATCTTTTAAATATTTTCGAACCCTCACATCATAATCGCGTTCTATTTTTTCTTCTTGGGATCCAAATTCTGCCATTTATGCAAACCCTCTTTGGTATTCTAATTGTTTCTGAAAATATATTGCCATGTCGTTTGTATCAGGGTTAGTTTCAACATTTGCGGTATCACCAGTACCATTGTTTTGACCAGTATTAGTAATAGTTGGTAAGTTAGAATCATCTATGTTTCCTGTTTCGACTATTTGTTCTTCTATAGTAACACCTGATATTGCATCCACACGGGTTGTCCTGTTTATTTTTCCAGTTCTTTTATCTGTTTTTCTCATGTATTCAATATCTGCAGGAGATAAATTGAAAGATTTTAATTTTTCTTCACTCAGTTTTAATCCTAATGCAGCAGCAAGTCTTCGATTTGTTCTGCGTTTTAAAGCAATAGTAAATCTTCTTGGATCGCCTGCAGCTGCAATTGCTGTTGGAAAAATATCTCCCATATTAGCATTATCCCATTCTGCCATTTTTTCAATAAATTGTTTTGGTGTTTTTGAATTTTCAGTTGCATATTGTATTGATTTCGGTGTTGAGCGCGGACCCATGTGTAATAATCTATCTTCTAGGAATAATCTTAGTCCTTCAGATCGAAGAGAAGTAGGTATGTTTTCCATACTTTGATTTACCGGATCTTCGACATATTTTTTACGCCATAATAGTTGAGCATCATACATTTCTTCCGGTCTTTGGTTTGATACTTCTTTCCATATAGGTTCAATTTTCTTTAATGGCATGTCTACCGTCATTCCAAATTCTGGATTATCGGATATAAATTGATATAATGCACTTCCTTTTCCAACTTTACCTGCAGGTATGCCTGAGTTTAATCCAAATATTCCATATGACTGCCTGCCGGACTTTGGAGGATCTTCAACAACTTGGCCAAGTATTTCTGGTCTTTTAAGGTCTTCGACAGTTTTACCAGTTTCGCCTAAAGCACTCACTTTCGCACTTTCTGATAAGATCGGCCTCTCTTTAACTGGCGTTGCTGATGGTACAGGCGGCGCCGTCTGCGTCAGCGGTATCGACGTTGATGTTATGTTTGGCCTGTTAACAGGTGTTATTGAAACACCAGGAGGATCTTGCAAAACATTACCTTGTGCATCGGTGTGTGTTCCAGGTAGGTTTGTTGGTGAGGGTGCAGGTTTTGCAGGCGCAGCACCAGCAGCACCAGCAGCACCAGCAGCACCTAAACCTAATGCACCTAAACCTAATGCACCAAATAATGATCCGCCACCACCAGAAGATTTAAATACTTTTCTTGTCGGTGCAGCACCAGCACCTAGAGTTAATACTTTGATGAGTTGTGCATTTCTTCGATCTTTCTCTAATCTCTCTGATTCTAAATTATTATACTTCGATTGCCTCTCTTGCAATTGACTAGTTCTAGAATTGACTAAAAGTAAATATATTGCACCTAATAATCTTGTAGAAACGGCAACAAATTCCAATTCATGTGGTCTAGGTTGCAGATTGCCTGCAATATTTTGACCAGACGATAAAATTGAGGCGACTTTGTTTTTAGTGCCGTTAGAAATTTGCATTTATTTTCTCATTCTTTCTTTTATTTTTTGGTTTTCTTCCTCGACATATTGTACCAACATACTGATATAGATTTCTCTTTCCCAAGGCAACATATTTTCCAATTCAGTTAGACTATACTTATGGTGTTGCATCATTGCAAAATTTGTTTTGTAATAGTTCTTCAAATTATCATAACGAAATATTAGACGAAAAAACTTTCTAGTCCCTCCACTTCAATACTATGATCAAATCCACATTTATTACATTTAATTTCAACATCTTTTTTCAATTTAGGTAAATCATTAAAAAACTCTTCAAGTTTTTCAAACTGTGCTTGATTTAAATTTTCAATAAAATGTAGAAACTCACCTGGTTGCGCCTCATGTGCATAGTAATATTGTTCTCCGTCATAGATGTATTGAATACTTTCTGCAATCATATTAAATGTAACCATATCAACATTATTTAAATTAATAGAATCCTTCACAACATAAAATTCTGGATATTTCATTTTAACAAATATTTTATCGGTCAATTGTATATCTTCTTCACTTACTTCACCAGATAAATTTATATCAGTCAGGTTTAAATTAACTTCCATGACATTGCCACATATCTTTTCACCAACATCATTGTTACATCTATATTTTGCTTCGACCACTTCACTAACTGATTTTGCACGAAGGTTAATGAAATAATATTCAACGTCTAATATAGGCAATCTATCAATAACAACATCTTCAGTCAAAGTACAATTATTTAATATATCTTTTATACTATTATGTACGGTTTCAGAATCATCAGATTCCATGGCCATCAAAAGATTTTTTTGTTCTTTAACTAAAAATGGTCTAAACTTAATTTTCTTTTTTGTTAATGGCAAGACTAATTCATAAGTCGGCACATCAATTTTTGGTAAAGGCATAATGAAAAACTCCTATTTAATTTGTGTTGTCATTGAGTCTCTGGCTTGAGCTCAAGGCATTGAGTCTCTGGCTTAAAGGTGAGCTCACCTTTAAGCTTAAAGGTGAGTCGATTGGTGATGTCGCTGACACTAATGAATAAATCGACGGCAGCGGCGCAACCGGTGCCAAATTCGGCCGCCGGGATTCTCTTTCATCCCATCTGGCTTGAGATTCTGCTTGTAGTTGAGCAAACTCTGCATTCCATTTTTCTGCTTCTCTATTGTATTCACTTCTATTACCTTCAAATAAAGTCAATTGTTCCCAATAATCATATGCAAATGTGACGTTTAATTTATGATAGGTATCAGATGACGAATCTAAATCCATTTGATTAATTGAAACTGGAAATGCATTAATTAAATTTAATGCATATGTTAAAATATTGGAATTGTCATATTGTCGTATTATAATTTCTGTAGCATAATTTTTCTTGTATTCAAAATCAAATTTATCACTATTGTTGATATATTGCATCCATCTTTCAAATACATATTTCGCAACCATATTTCCAGTAACAATAAAGGTTAAATCCATATCAGTATATGTACTTAAATATGGATACTTTTGAACTGGACCATAATTCTTTTGTTCCATTGTTGCAAATGTTCTGCCAGGTAAATTTGCGTTTTCACAGGTCAACATTAGAATTTTACTAGGCGTGTCTTGTCCAGCTACTGTTGTGGGCAATGAAATGACAACCTCAAACCTAGAAGGTCTTGCTAACTCTGAACTAAAACTGGCTAAAAACTCGCTTATAGGTACAGGCATTTATGAATTCCTTATTTTCGTCAACGAATCTTGCCAAACATTTTTGGCCGTATCTTTTCTAAATTGTTGGATCGGTAAAAACATTGCAACATCCCATTCATTTGGTTGTACTAATAATATTTTTGACCTGATATGCGTAAATAAATATCTCTTTAAACACGGGCGAAACTCTCTAAACCTTCTTGTCGAATTTAATATATCATAAGTTACTCGCATACGAATAATTTCATCTTCTTCATTCAGTATTGCAAACCTCATCAATTTGGTCATAAAAAGAACTCTTTGTTTTATAGGCAAATAATGCAAATTCAATCCTAAAAAACCATCATTGTATTTTTCCAATACTAAAACTAAAGGAAATCTATCCCAATACGGCAAATCATCTTTTGTCTTTGCATCATAATAAAAAAAATACATTCTTCCTAATTTAAATTGCGGTACTTGTCTTGACTTTTCTCTACTGATAGTAATTGGTATCAAAGATGGTCTTTTTATTTCTGCGATCTTGGCCATCAACCATTTAAATGACAACGCAGTCATTGTTTTTAGTTGATCACCAGTTTTTTCTAATGCTAATTGTGTTAGTTTTGATTCCATGGGGGTATTTAGTTAGACATTTAAATCTTGTTCGGTAAGTATTTTAAACTCCCAACCTCTATCCAAACAATAATCAATCGCGGCTTTCCATTTGGATTGATTGACACCCCATGTGGTAACTTCATTTATATACTGCTTTGTTATGCGTTTCTTAATTTCAGGAGGTTGCGTTTGTCTTTTTGGTTTAACTTCAACTAAATAAGTTTTGGTCGTATTGTCTTTGGTTTTTATTTTGACCATAAAATCGACAAAGTACCTGTGGAATTTACCGTCAACAGGAGATTTGTACGGTATTATTATTTCTTCTGAAGAAAAAGAAACGACATTTGGGTTATTATCACACCAAACAAGAAATTTTAATTCCCAAGAGGATCTATAAATGACATTTGACGCATCGCCATTATATTTTGCCTCATTTCTCACTTTGTATTTGCCTTGCAAGTATTTCATGTAAAACCTCCGAACGTATTTATTACACATAAATATTGTATAAAACAAAAGGAAATGTAAATGGCAAATGGTGCGCAGCAATTGAACGATACGGTCTCTGGAAGTCCATATAAACCAGTTTTTTATCGTTATCCGAACCATTTAGACACCAAATATCAGAACCATAAAATAAGATTTGATATATTTGAAGTGCAGTCTACAAAACCAGAAGAAATAGAGGCTTCATTGCAACCATATTCGGACATATTTGTTGATTTTAAAAATAAAAGTGATGCGGATAATGCTTATGCTGAAGCAACAAATGTTATTGACGCCGTAAACGCCGTAAAAACAACAATTAGTCAAAAGGCCGCAAACGTAAAAACAGCAACCAATAAATTTGGAGAAACTTTAAACAGAACAATAACAAACGTTTTTGGTGAATTTAATGAAAGTAATCCAGCATATAAAAGTGGCATTGCAAATTCCGGTGTTTTAAATGCACCAACAAAAAAAACAAATGCTGTTATTGAATTATATACACCAGATACATTGGATTTTTCTTCTCAATTTGCATACTCATCTTTAAATATTAATGATTTAATTGCAAGTGTTGGATCAGGAATTTTAGGAAGTATACCAAAAGTTGGTAATTTTATGAAAGGTGCAGTGGCATCTTTAAATGGAGAAGGAACTTTTGGTAATTTAGCTAAACTTGGGTTAAACAAAGCAGGTTATGCAATAAATTCACAACAACAATTAATGTTTCAAGGTGTGGAGTTTAGATCATTCGGAATGGCATTTGTTTTGACGCCTACTGATGAGAAAGAAGCTCAAACTATAAGAGATATAGTAAAAACATTTAGAAGATATTCATCGCCTGAAATTGTACAAAATACTGCTGGGTTTCTTTTCAAACCTCCTGCTTTTTTTGAGATTAGTTTTCATCATAATGGAATAGAAAACAAGAAAATACCTAAACTATTGCGTTGTGTATGTACGGGTATAGAAGTTAATTATGCACCTAATGGGTGGTCTGCTTATAAAGATGGTCACCCTGCACAAATAACAATAGGGTTATCATTTCAAGAAACAACAATACTAGATAGAAATAAAATAGATGAAGGTTATTAAATGAGATACTTTAAAGTTCTGCCAAAAGTTGTCTATACAAATCCAAAAGGATATTCTTTAGCGCTTACGAATATTTCAGTAAGATCAAAAATCATACCAAAAGTTTTAGATAACCCTTTATTATATTACAAATACTCAATTAAAGATGACGATACGCCGGAAATAATAGCACACAAATATTATGGAGATTCTTATTATTATTGGGTAATATTAATAGTAAATGAAATGCAGCATCCTATTTGGTCTTGGCCTATGCCTATAAATGTTTTTAATGACTTTATTGAAAACAAATATGGTCAACAAAAAAACGATATATATTTTTACGAAAAAATAATAACGAAAACCAATCTTTACACAGAAGAAGTAACGGAAGAACGAATTAAAATAAACGAAGATGCTTATAATGAATTACTTCCTTCTGATATTAACGTGGAAATTGGAGATGACTATTTAAATATTGTCACAGACAAAAGAGAGGTATCATATTACGTTTATGAAGATGAATTAAATGAATCTAAAAGATTGATAAAAATTTTAGATTCAAGATATCTCCCCACATTAGAACTTGAATATAAAAATTTATTTAAATGACAGTTGATCCATCCTCATTATTTTATCCTTCAGACTATAAGATAAATTATTTTAATCTTGTAGCACAAAATAAATCACCATTAGACATAACAAATCTAATAGTCGAACTGTCTTATTTTGAAGACTTATTTTCTTTTTCTGTGACAGGTTACGTTGTATTAAGAGATGCCGCGGGTGTTATTGAAGTAAAGAATATGCTTGGCAATGAATATTTCGAAGCAAATTTTGGCAAATCAACAGAAGAATTAAATAATATTTCTGGCAAATATAGAATCTATAAAATAGAAAGTATAGAACCGGCATCAAATTTTACAAGTCAAGTGTATAAAATTTATTTCTGTTCTGAAGAATTAATTTTATCTGAACAAAATAAAGTTTGCAAATCTTTCAGAGGTAAAAAAATATCTGAAATGATTAATTACATATTGACGGACAAAACTCCAACAGGTAAACTACAGATACAAAACAATAAAGTTTTTGTGGAAGATACCCATGGCATATATGATTTAATTGTACCGCTGTTAAAACCTTTTGAGGCAATAAGTTGGTTATCTTCTTTTGCTTTATCGGCAGCGTTTCAAAAAAGTGCAGATATGTTATTTTTTCAGAACAAATCTGGATTTTATTTTAGGTCAATACAATCATTATTTAAACAGGCACCATACAACACCTACAAATACGAATTGGTTAATTTACCAGATGAAACACTACGACAAAAATTAAATAAAATTATTCGATATGAAATTGTAAAACCTTTTGATGTGATTACAAATATTAATACTGGTGTCTATGCGTCAAAGACAATTGCTATAGACACTCTTGCAACAAAAGCAAATACGACAGAAATGAATTTTGCAAAAAGTGGAAGGGCACTTCTAAACGATGTGGACGTGGCCAAACCATTATCCAACAGGTTGGGATATACACAAGATCAATCTTTTGATGGTTGTTTAAAAGTTGTCATGGCAAACCCGGATCACCTATCCAACTCATATTTGAGTACCGTACCAACTGCGGATAAAAAAGATATATACGCATCAGTTTTTGTACCCAGCAGAACAATTGATATATCTTCTCTTGAACATACAAGAATCAAGGTTGTTGTACCAGGTGATTCAAATTTAAAAGTTGGTCTTGTTGTAAATATTGTTATACCAAAGGTGCAAGAAAATGATAAATCACCAAATCCATTGTATTCTGGTAAATATTTAATTACTGCTGTCAGGCATTCGATTGTTACACCCGAATATTATCAAACTTTATTAGAACTATCTAAGGATAGTTATGCGACGTAATAAATACTTTATTATTTGAGAGGTTTTAATGAATTTTATAGGTAAAAATGGATTTACTTGGTGGATTGGAATGATTGTGAATACAGATGATCCATTAAAAATGGGAAGACACCAGGTGCGAATATATGGTTGGCATAGTGAAAGTACAAGTGAGATACCAACAGAAGATTTACCATGGGCACAAACTCTATTATCGTTAAACGGTTCTACGGGATCCTCAAATGCAAGGGAATCTGAATTGGTATTAGGATTTTTCACCGATGGTCTATCTGGTCAATTTCCTGTAATTATAGGAAAATTTGGTGGATTAATTAATTCTCAAATTAAAAATTAGGAGTATAAATGGCTGAAAATGCTACATTAGGACTTAAAGATGTTCAAAGTTTTGCTGATGCATTAATAGCAAAAATGCCTTCTGGTTTTTCAAACAAAACCACATTAAAAAATATAGCAACACCTCCAGAAGGCATAATTGTTTATAAGAATGGAGAACCTGCTACGCCTAGATTGGCAAGAGGTGATCTAGCAAATTCAATAATAAAACTAACAAATAATAATTCACAACACGCCTGTGATTTTAAATTTTTAATTAATTTTGGCGATCTTAATATTGGTGTAATTGATAATCCTGTTACTGTTATACAAAACGCAATTAAAGAAGGAAAAAACAAAGCTGCGCAAATTATCAAAGCCCTTCTTGGGCAATTCATGGATGGCGTAAGAGCAGTATTAACAGCATTAAACGCAACACTTAGTTTAGATCCTTCTGGTCTATATTCCGCCGCATTTGATGCGGCAAGAGATATTATCAGAAGAATTAACAAAATAACAAAAAAGATAGCAGAATATGTTGCCACGGCAGCAATGTATGTGTATCTTGTACTCGAATTAAAACAAATTGTGGAGTGGATTAAACAGTTACCAAATTACATTAAAAAATTATTGCAGGATTGTTTGAACACCTTCAATAAAAATATACAAGGGCTTGTCAATCAAGTTACTGGTGTGGTTGCAGCATTGAATTCTAGTATTGCTTCTGCAACATCTCAATTTTCATCAACACAAAATATTGATTTTTCTACTGTCACAGGCGCTAACGATTTAAATACAATATTGAGTTCGTTAACAACTTTAGGTGATTCTACAAATACTGCAATAAATGATATAGCTGTTTCCGCAAATACGCCAGGGGCAAATCTTATAAATTCTAGTGTTATTTCAGAATTTCTATATACATCAACACCAGATACAGACGCATTGAGAATATTCTTGCAAAAAGAGTTTGCAAACTCGGCAAGTGATTTTCAAAATTCTAACAGTACGGCAGATTCGATGCCGCCATGAGGATTAAAATATAATGGCAACAACTAAACCAGATTTTTTTAGTGGATGGGTAGAACCTAGGTCGCCGGCAAACGAAGATACGCCGCCTGTATATCCATTTAATCATGTGCAATCGACACCTTCTGGCCATTCATTTGAGATGGATGACACACCAGATAGACAAAGGATTCGCCTGCAACATAGAATGGGCACATTCATAGAGATGCATCCAAACGGCGACGAGGTGCATAAGGTTTATGGTGACGGTTACGAAATAACAATCAAAGATAAGAATGTTCTCGTTAAAGGCAAATGTAATATCACTATTGAAGGTGATGCACAATTGCATTACATGGGCAACAAGACAGAATATATTGAAGGTAACTACGAATTACACGTTAAGAAATCATTTAATATTTTATCCGAAAGGTCAATCCAAATGACTTCACAATCTGATATGATGATTCGTGGAGGTAATGGTTTAACTGGCGCCATAGATATTCAAGCGGCAGATAACGTAACTATAACGGCTGATGTAAACATAGAAGGTGGTGTAACCGCACAAAAAATGCTTTCACTTGGTGATGTTAACGCATTGACAGGTGTCCGTGCGGGACCATTAGGATTTGTTTCTGTTCTTGGAGGATTATCAATTGGTATTCCTGCTGCTACACCAGGAAATATTCTTTGTATCGGAACAATTGATGCCGGAGTAGCAATGATCGCACCTTTGGGCATTTTCGGTACAATGAAAGCAATATTGATGACGGATATTGTAAACACTTCGATTTATAGTCGTCATGTACATATAACAAAAGTCGGGACGACAACACCGCCAGCACCAGGACCAATGATTTAAGGATTATATTATGAGCACACCAATTTATTCATCGTTAAATTTTCCCGCATCAATGAGCAATAATGTTGTTGACTTTGATTCAAGAACAAAAAAACATTTAGATAGTTTACCAAAATTAGTTTCAGAATGGCAATACGAAGATATGGCCAACAATGCCACAACTGGTTACTATGTAAATCCTGTTGCAAATGTTTGCAATACTATTATATCCATTGCATATCGAATTTATGGTACAACAAAAATTGCAAATGTTTCGTCTGATTTGCCTACCATAAATTCTTATGCATATTTATTGGCAAACACAGCAAATAATTTCTTATACCACACAAATCGAATATCTGGTATGCAACCTCCGACACAAGATACTGGTAATTTACCACATTTGGAATCGGCAATAAATACAGGAAGAGTTTTAACTTATTTTTTATATCAAAACGAAGGCATTTCAAACAATTCCATTATTTTAGGAAACTTTTCATCGTTATATACAGCTAACGATTTAATTGCATACGCGAATACAATTTCAGATTATCCAAATGTGGTTAACAATAGCATATATAGCGAAAGTTTACCATTAACTGGTTATAGGAGTAATTTATCCTCAATAATAAAAACACAAATGGCTTCCGATTTGAATAATATTATAACTTTTATGGCAAATACTGAAACTTCTGATGTTAATTTTTTCAATAACTCGCAAACCGTAGTAAGTGATTTTAATAAAGTAAAAGGTATGAATGCAATGGGTGCGACATACAATCAATTGGTAAATGAAGTAATAGGTACAGACAAATTAAAGAGTAGCCTTAATCAATAAATAAAAAATGTTAAAAACATCATTACAAAAAATATATTCGGACATAGACTTCACTTTTGCCAGACAACCAGGCAAAACTGTGAAGGATTTGGCTTTAAGTTATGATGATAAAGCAGTTATTCGATCTGTTAGAAATTTATTATTGACAAACCATTATGATAGATTATTTAATCCTGATATAGGATCCAATATATCATTTATTTTATTTGAACCTTTATCTGGTTCCACAGAAACTTCATTGGAAAGAGAGATTAGAACCACAATAAATAATTTTGAACCTAGAGTTGAAATCGAATCAGTTGTAGTTAACACCGACTATGATAGGAATGGTTACAATGTCACTTTAACTTTTTACATACTTAATGCGACGGCAGCCACAGTAACAACACTTTTCTTAGAGAGAACAAAATAAAATGGCCTCTGCCAATTCATTAACACAATTTATAGATTTAGATTTTGATTCAATTAAAAATAATTTAAAAACATTTTTAAGAGGACAAGATACTCTAAAAGATTACGATTATGAAGGGTCTGCAATGTCCGTTCTTTTGGATGTTCTTGCATATAATACACAATATAATGCTTATTATTTAAACATGATAGCGAATGAAATGTTTTTGGATAGTTCTGTGCAAAGAGGATCAGTTGCTTCACAGGCAAAATTATTAAACTATACACCATCATCAAGCATAGCACCGCAGGCAACAATAATTTTAACAATGAGTGGCGTAACAGATGCATCATTAACATTACCAAAATACACAAATTTTTTATCTGAACCTATTGACGGTGTTAATTATAACTTTATTAATCCGAATGCATACACAGTTAATGTGGTTAATAATACTGCTACGTTTGAAAATGTGGTCTTAAAACAAGGAAGATTATCCGCATTTAATTTCATCGTGAATAGTACAGAAAATCCAAAATATATTTTTGAAATATTGGATGAAAATATTGACACAACGACACTTTCCGTTTTAGTACAAGAAAATTCGACTAATACAACGACACAAATTTACAACAAAGCAAGCGACTTTTTAACAATTGATGGCGACTCTTTAGTTTATTTCTTACAAGAAGGTAACAATAATTATTATGAAATTTATTTTGGTGATGGAATTTTAGGTAAAAAATTAAAAGATGGTAATATTGTAAAAGTTTCGTATATATCCACAGAAGCTACATTGAGTCACGGTGCAAATACGTTTTACTTGATGGACACAGTAGGCGGGTATTCAAACGGATTAGTTACACCAATATCAGAAGCAACAAATGGTGTGCAAAAAGAATCTATAGAATCGATTAAATTTCAGGCACCCAAGAATTTTGCAGCACAAAATCGTGCAGTAACAAAGAATGATTACATGACATTGATACAACAAAACAAATTAGGTATCACATTTGATTCTGTTAGTGTTTGGGGCGGAGAAGAAAATGATCCGCCTCTATATGGAACAGTATTCATTTCTTTAAAACCTACAGGTGCATACGATTTAACAACAACACAAAAACAAAGGTTGGTCGAAGAGGTCATAAAACCTATTTCTGTATTAACAGTCACACCACAGATTGTGGATCCAGACTATGTTTATGTACAGTTAACAATTAATGTTTATTATGATCCAAATAAAACCACACAGACATCTGGACAAATTCAAGAAGGCATCAAACAATCAGTATTTTCTTTTGCAACCAATACATTAAATACTTTTAATTCGACTTTTAACTCTTATACACTATTAACTTATATTCAAAATTATAATCCCTCAATTATAACTACAGATTATGAGATGAGGTTGCAGAAAAAGTTTTATCCTAATTTATCGGTAGCAACAAATTATAAATTTTTATTCAATACACAATTGCAAAAAGGTGTACTGACAAGTGGTGTCGGTAGTAGTCCTGGTCTAACATTTAAGGATCCATTAAATCCGGCTTTAGAAATTAATAACATACAAATTGAAGAATATCCATCATTGACTTATGGTGTCGAATCAATTTCTATTATTAATCCTGGTTTCAATTATCAATCTACACCAACAATTACAATTACAGGTGACGGCACTGGTGCAACCGCTACCGCAACTATTTCTGCTGGAAGTATTAGATCGGTTACTGTTACAAATGCAGGAAACAATTATACATCTGCAATTGCAACTGTGACTCCAGCAGAAGGAGATTTAACCGGACAATTAGGTGCTCTTGTTGTAAATTTAGAGGGGCGATACGGAACACTTAGAACTTTTTACAATAGTAACACCGCAGTCAAAACAATATTAAAACAAAATGTGGGAACAATAGATTACAATGAAGGTGTTGTGACTTTAAATTCATTTAATCCTATTGACATTGATAATCCTTTAGGCAATCTAACAATTTCAGTAAAACCTAAAACCACAACAATATCATCAACATATAATAGGATAATAACTATTGACCCATATGATTCTGCATCTGTTGTGGTGAATGTAATAGCGCAACCTCAATAAAATAAATGTTAGATTACAAACCAAATACATCAATATTAATACCGTATCAGGTTCCAGAATTTGTCCGGGATAATCCGGATTATTCCACATTTATTTTATTTCTAAAATCATATTATGAATGGTTCGAACAGGGTGGCACAGCAAATACACCAGGAAATACTGGCGCCATATCTAAAAATCTTTTAGATTATAAAGATATTGACAAGACACCAGATCAATTTCTAGATTCTTTCTATAATGATTTTCTAAATTATTTTCCAAAAGAAATACTTGCAGACAAAACAAAAGTTACAAAACTTGCAAAAGAATTATATAAATCTAAAGGTACGCCGTCATCGTACAAATTTTTATTCAGAGTATTATATAATTCCGATGTAGACTTTTTCTTTACAAAAGATGTTGTTCTAAGACCTTCATCTGGAAAATGGTACGTTGCAAAAAGTTTAAGACTTTTAACAACAGATACAAATTTTTTAAATATTAGTAACCTGAGACTTTTTGGAATAACATCAAAAGCAATTGCTACAGTCGAAAATTCTCTTGCTGCAGGAACTAAAACAGAAGTATTCATTTCAAACATATTAAGACTTTTCAGTTCTGGTGAATTTGTCAAGGTTGTTGATTCAAATAATCAAGATGTATACTTTAAAGACGGTGAAATTGTTTCATCAACCACTTCTGGTGCAGAAATTTTAACTGCAAAAATTGTTGGACAAATTAGTCAAATCAAAATAAACCCCAATTACAGAGGTCAAAATTATGTTGGTTATGACTCTGATACTGGTTATCCTGGCGACCCAATCGTTATCTACGGTGGTCTAAGTTCGAATACAGGAATTGGTGCAGAGGCAAAAGTCGGAACTGTAACGACAGGATCAGTTGTTTCTATCGCTACTTTGTTTGGTGGTTATGGTTATAGAGAAGATCCAAACACACAAATTGTATTTACAAACTTAGTTGGTAGAAGTCCAAGAACGCCTATTGCTACAGTAGGTTCTGTTAATGTTGCATCATCAACGATGGCCAATGTTAGAATCTCGATTGATTATATAGGGTTAGCAGGGTTAACACGAATTAACGCCGCAGCATATAGTTGGTCTACAGCAAATACACTTGCAACGGCAAACTCAAGAATTGCAAACACATTAACTTATACTTCTTTTACAACATATCCAATATCATCAGTAATTGTGCAAAATGGCGGTGGCGGATTAACACAAAAACCAACGGTAACAGCACAATCGGTATACCAAAGAGCATATTCCGGATCATACTCGGGAACAAATGCAGACCTTAAAAATTTAGGTATACTTGCACCAATTCAAATTGTTTCTGGTGGCACAGGTTATGTTGCTAATGATAGAATAAACATTCTTGGTGGAACTGGTGCCGGTGCGTATGCGAATGTTATAACCGTAAGTGGATCAGGGGCAATTACTTCTGTTAGTTATGTTAATCCACCATCAACTAATACAGCAAATAGTTTCTACCCTTATCCTTTGGGCGGATTAGGTTATTCCGCTTCTGTACTACCAATAGCAAATGTAACTTCTTCAAATGTTCTTGCATCAAACGCTATACTTACGATATCAGGAATACTAGGTGATGGTGCAGTATTAGAACCTGCAACAGATCGAATTGGTCAAATACAATCAATATCAATTTCAAATTATGGTGAAGATTATATTGCAGCACCAACAGTATCATTTAAGGTACAAGATATTGTAGTTAAGAATATTAGTCTAGGTAATTTGCCAAGTAAAGGTGACCCAATCTATCAAGGTGCAAATTCAAATGTTGCATCATATACTGCATCTGTGGATTACGTTGAGCAAATATCTACAGATGCGAATCCATTACAATCATTATTCTTTATTAGGATTTACAACTATAGTAAAGCAAGACCAAACACAAGTCTGCCATTAAAGATTGATTCAAAATCAATATCTATGAATGTTGTCACAGGAACTTTATCTTCTTCTGTCGGTTATCCAAGGTATTCGACAATAGCAGAAGGTAGATATGATACTGCAAATAACATATACACATACGGTGACGGCACAGCAAAAGGCACTGCAACATTCTTAAATGGACTTACAATTGGTGACGGGCAATATCTAGATTCTACAGGGCAGTTAAGTTCTTCTGATGTTTTACAAAGTGTTGATTATAATAATTACACATATCAAATTACATTAGAAAAAGAAATCGCAAAATATAGAAAACTTTTATTAGAACTTCTTCATCCTGCAGGAACAAGGTTAAGAGGACGTTTTGCGATGAAATCAAATTCATCAATAGATTTCAATTTATATGATGCATTGTATCAAGGATATCCTTTGTCAAGGTTATTATCCGATACAGTTGTCACATTTAATATGGTCTCAGATTTCACAAATTACAGTAACAATATTATAAGATTCTTGAATGTTAGTGGTGGCACAAATATTGCTAATATATTTACGACAAATACCCTCGTTAAATTTACGACAGCAAATGGAGATGTTGGCGCAGGGTTAATTAACTCAATAAATTATGTTGCAAATACAATTACTTTGACAACAAATACATGGTTAACATTTGGAAATGTTGCGGTTGTATCATCTAATGCGAACAGTTGCACTATAAATATTACGGCATTAACAGATTCGTACAATATAATTAATAATGGAGTTTACTCAAATACTGCTGCACCATTAAGAGATATTATTAAAGCTGGTGACATAATACAAACAAATAATATGATAAGGACTGTGAGTAGTGTCAATTATTCTACAAATGTTATTACTTTAACTGCGAATTTAACTTATGGATCAAGCGGATATATGTCTGTAAGAAGAACTTATACGGGTATTCCATCAAACTTTATTGTTTATGGACCTGTTGGACAAGAGTATTTCACAGAAATTGTAATTGAAAATGGTCTATATACTATAACAGATGAAGACGGTAAAACAATCCTATTAGATTAAGGTAAAAAATGTCTACAATTAAAATTTCACAATTACCCGCATTAACATCAATTTCTTCAAATACGCAAAACACTTTATTTATAGCTGTTGATTTGCCGACTAGTACAACAGGAAAATTGACAGGAAAAGCTTTGGCACAAGGGTTGTTTGCGAATGAAGTTTTAAATGTTGGTAATAATGCTATTGTTTATCCTAATGTTATAGGGCAATTTGCTGGTTCAAGTAATACATATTTACAAATTAATCTTCAGAATTTCAATTCAAATGGTTCTTCCGACTTTGTTGCATCTACAAGTGATAGTGATAACTCAGTAAAATATATTGATTTTGGTATAAGCGGCAACACATATAACGATCCTATCAACTATAGTGCATTTAAAGCATATGACGGATATATGTATGTATATGGTCCATCAAACACAAGTCAGCAAGGTAATTTAATCATAGGTACTGCATCAACAAGAGCAAATATTGTATTTCTTGTTGGTGGATTAGGCACAGGCAACATTGTTGGTAGAGTCAGCAATTCTTCATTTGATTTCCTCAAACCAGTTTATGTGACAGGTAACGTGAATACCACTGGGTCTTTCATATTCTCTGATGGTTCAGTTCAAACCACAGCCTATACCAGCGTTTATGCTCAAAGTGGTGCTACATCTGCGTATGCAACTCAAAAAGTTTTACAGTATAATCCGTCAACCAATGCCGTTACATACAGCAATACTTTGGATGCGGTAAGAGCATACATCACAGGATACAGTTCAGAAATTCACGTTAGTCCTGTTGCGGTTGATGACACTGGCAACGGAACCATTGGTGATCCAGTTAAAACCATTGCTCGTGCCAAGGTACTCTTAGCCGCGGCTTTTGAAACAACTGCGGCTGGTCAAAGAAAGACAATTATCTTACATCCGGGCAGTTATGCAGAAGATGTAACAATTGATACTCAGTACACTGTTTTAACCACACACGAGTTGGTGGGTAAAAGTACAACACTGGCTGGTACATTGACTCTTACAACAGGATGTACCGTTGATGGTTTAAAGATGACCAATCTTGTTATTTCAGGATCATCAGCAGGAGGTTCGATTGATATTATTGGTTGTACTGTGACAACCGCAACAACAAAAACATCAACAGCATACACAGTTTTTAGAGGATGTGATTTATCTTCATCAACACTAAGCATTACTGGTGGCGGCACAACAATACTAAATGGTGGTAATTATTTTACACTTACAGTGAACAATGCGGCCGCTGGAGTTTTAGCCAAATCAGTTGTTAGTATGGGCCCAGTGACACTGACACTAGGAACGCTACAACTTTCTGACACGCTGATTTACTCTGCTACCAATACATCCTATGCCATAACGCAAAGTGCTAATTCAGTCATAACAATAAACAATTGTCAGACACTAATACCAGATTTGTCAAATGTGTCGAGAAATAGTTTGAGTGGTTTCTATTCTATCCTAAGCAGTGTTTATGATCGACCAAACTCAATCTTAGCCACTTTATCTGCGACTGGTGGTCCGTTAAATTCAATTATATATGATCAGTACATCAATGCTGATCGATTAATTCTATCAGCAGGTGGTAGAATAACGTTCCCAGATGCCACATACCAAACCACAGCCTATACTGGATTAACCCCTAACGATACTAAAGCATCAAATGCTACTGGTACTGCTGGACAAACTAGTTACGATTCTAATTACTTTTATGTTTGTATAGCAACCAATACATGGCGTCGTGTGGCACTGGGTAGCACTTATTAAAATACGGTAAATATACTAAAGAGAGCGGATTATGGCAACTATACAAACAATCAACATTGGTAACATTGTGAACGACGGCTTAGGCGATGATCTACGAATGGGATTCAATATTCTTGCAAATACATATTGTTCTGTCTCATATAGTTAATCGGAATTAAATAATGGCAAATAAAAATCTTCTCACTTATGGGTTTAGTTTAGAACAAGTAATACAAAATTATTTTGCTCCTTCCGCAACTGTTGCAGGAAAAAATATCAATAATATGTATTGTTTTTTGTCGAAAGTTTTACCTTGGACTGATGATACAAATCCGGAACAGCCGACACAAGACCAAAGATATTTAAAAGATGTATTTAAAAATATGTTTGTGGCAAAAAGAATCACATCCAATGATGTTTCTGGTGTCGTAGAAAGAATAAATTGGGTTTCTGGTTTAACTTATGATTATTATCGTGACGATATTGATATGTTTGAACTCGATGATAATGGGTTTCTAATAAAACAATTTTATATTATCAATAGATACGATCAAGTATTTAAGTGTTTGTGGAACAACAATGGCGGCACATCTACAGTAGAACCAATGTTTCAACCTGGAACTTATGGAACAAATAACATTTATTTGGGTTCTGACGGTTACAAATGGAAGTTTATGTTTACAGTTTCCGGACAAAGTAAGTCTAAATTCATGGACAGAGAATGGATTCCTGTATCAATCTCTTCTAATACTACTCCTAATCCAATTCAAACAACTGCGGGATATGGCGACATTGAAGTGATAAATGTTGTCAGCGGCGGAAGTGGTTATGATTCTGGCAATTCGTCTATTGTTGTTACGATTTCTGGCGATGGATCAGGTGCTACTGCAAATGCAACCGTATCTGGCGGTGCAATAAGTCAAGTGTATGTTAATGCAGCTGGTTCAAATTACACATATGCAAATGTATCTATAAAAGGAACTACTGCAAATGGTTCAACATTAGGTAGTGGCGTTTCTTTATTGTCACCAATTTCTCCTGTCGGTGGTCATGGATTTGATCCAAAATCTGAATTAGGTTGCCGACATTTTATGATTACAACTGAATTTAATGCAAAAGAAACATACAATTCTGTTAATTATATACCTACTGATATTGACTTCCGGCAAGTTGGATTACTGTTAAATCCAACATCGGTAAGTAGTTATCCAAATTCAGCAAATGGTAACATTTATAATATTGCAACACAGTTTACAGTTTCTTCAGGATTTGGAAGTTATGTTCCTGATGAAGAAGTGTATCAGTATACTTCTTTAATCGATGGATTACCAGATAAAACTTTCACTGCTACTGTATTAAGTTTTAATCCTGTAACAAATATATTACAGTTAATAAATACATCAGGAACTTACACTACTTCAGCACAGTTATATAGCGGAACATCAGGAACAACAAGGACTTTATTAAGTGCAAGTACGCCAAACTTTTATAAATTCTCTGGTTATATAATTTATCTAGAGAACAGAAGTGCCGTTACAAGAAGTACAGACGGAATAGAACAATTTAAATTCGTTTTGGGATATTAAGGGAAAAAAATGGCATTAAATTTTAATACAGATCCATATTATGATGATTTTGACCCAAATAAAAATTTTCATAGGATTTTATTTAAACCTGGATATTCTGTACAGGCCAGAGAACTTACGCAATCTCAAACAATTTTACAAAATCAAATTTCGCAGTTTGCAGATGCAATTTTTAAACAAAACACTCCAGTTAGCGGCGGGCAAGTAACAACAAATTTAAGAGTTGGATATTTAAAATTAAATCCATCATACAATGATGAAGATGTTGTAGCGGAAAATTTCTTAAATAGAACCGTTCAAAATGCATATGGTAATGTTGTTGCTAGAGTTGTAGCAACAGCAGAGGCTACTGATGCGGATCCGTATCCAACATTAATGTTAAATTATTTTACAGGTACGACATTCGCAAACAATTCTCTTGTAACAATTTCTGATGCAGCATACAGTTATACCGCAAACTCAATATCATCTGGTGCAACTGGACTTGGATCAATCGCCACAATTGCAAACGGTGTTTTTTATATTGTTAATGGTTATTCTTATTCGGATACTTTGGATTCTAATGGAAATCCATTAAAGTATTCCATTGGTAATTTTGTAAATGTGGTGCCACAAACTATTATTTTAAGCAAGTATAGTAATACACCAAACGTAAGAATTGGTTTAGAGATAACAGAAACAATATATGATTATGTTAATGATACATCGTTATTGGATCCTGCAATTGGTGCATCAAATTATCAGGCACCAGGTGCAGATAGATATGTTGTTGATGTATCACTGACAACAAAACCATTAGAATTTGGTGATGATCAAAACTTTATCGAGTTGGCAAGAGTTGAAAGCGGTGTTATTGTAAAACAAATTAATGAAACAGAATATTCTAAGATTGATGATTATTTTGCAAAAAGAACCTATGAAACTAATGGTGATTATGTCGTAGATGATTTTAAATTAACACCAAAAGCTGCAATCGATTCTAATAATTGGGTTCTTTCTATTGGACCAGGTGTTGCTTATGTGCATGGTTATCGTGTTGAAAATCAATCAACAACAACAATAACATCAACAAGAGCAAGAACAACAGATTTTGTAAACAACAATTCTGTGTTTACAGACTATGGTAATTATTTTTATGTTGATACATTTAGTGGTGCAAATTCAAGTTTCATTGATGTAACTCAAGCAAATACTGTTGACTTACACGTTGTTGGAAATTCAAATGTTTTTACTGGTAATACAAATATTTACAATTCCACTCTTGCTGCAACAGGTTATGTAAGATCAATCGACTATGAAACAGCAACAGGAACAACAGCAAACACATATGTCTATAGATTGCATATGTTTGACATTCAAAATAAAGTATTGTCTGGAAATATAACATCTGCAACGGCAACTACAATAACAATAAATGATACGACAAGCAAATTCTCTACAGTAGCAAATGCTTACACTGGAGTCGCCGTAACAATTGATTCTGGAACAGGCCTCAATCAAACTTCTACAGTTACAACATACAGCGGTTCAACCAAAATACTAACTGTAAGTCCTGCATTTACAATTACTCCAGATTCAACATCAAAGTTCTCATTAAAATTTTCAGTAAAGGATGTTGAAACAGTTGTAAGAGCAGCAAATACTGGAACATCTTATACTATTTACGGTTCTTCTAATATTAATAATCTAAGTAAATCTAATGGTTATACTACGGGTGATACTATTTTACAAAATCCTTCTGTACAAGAACTATTATTTACAATTGGTAATCCGTATGTTGCAAATACTAGTGGGACTGCGCCGACATATGCAACAGAAATTACATTTAAAAATCTTACTTTTAGCACAGACGGTGCATCCGGTTCTAAAGTTGAATTAAATTTAACCACATTAGGTTTAAGTTCGGCATTTAATTTCTTACGTTCTGGTTCGTCAGAAACTTCAGATGCAATTAAACAAAACTTCTTAGTGCTCAGTACAAGTACCGGTAGTCTTCTTAATCTAACATCAGGAACAAGAAGTATTGTTGTGAATGCTGCAAAAACACTTGCAACAATAACATTACCTGATTTGGCCGCTGGATATACAGGAATTGTTATTGCTAAAATGACTGTAACAGATGCTTCAAGTGCGCTTGTAAGAAAAACAAAAACTTTAGTAACAGCAAACACTTCCGCAAATGGTGCGCCAGCTTCTGCAACAGTTGTTGGAAATACTAAAATAGATTTAACTAACTCACAGGTTTATATTAGCTCTGGTGACATACAATCGTCTGGTGTGAATCAATTATTGTATGTTTCCGACGTTAAAAACATAGTTAAAATTCTTGATACAAAAGGTGTGGCGCCAAATATAAGTATGTATTCTAGTGCAAATTATGACGTAACATCAAATTATTTGTTCAATAACGGACAAACAGATAATTACTACGGACACGCATATCTTAAATTAAAACCAGGTGCACCAAAACCAACTGCATTATGGGTATTCTTTAACTACTATTCACATGGTGGCGGTGACGGATATTTTTCAGTTGACTCTTATCTTAACGAAAGTTATGCCGCAATTGGTGCGTACACAAGTACAAGCGGAAGAATTTACAACTTAACAGATAGTTTAGATTTCAGACCAGCAGTAAAAAATGGACAATCGAGTTTTGTTTTCCGATACAGTAACGAGGCTTCAAACCAAAACGGATTATTATTACCAATAGATTCTTCCATTTTTACACACAAATATTATTATTATCTTGGAAGAAAAGATGTATTAACTATAAACAAAGACAAAACATTTACTTTAAAATCAGGAACTCCGTCATTAAGTCCTAATTTCCCTGCTGTTGCAAAAGATGAATTGTTATTGGCAAGAATAACATTGGACCCCTACACAGCATACGTTCAATCTGAGGTTAGCGGTAAAAATTCTCTTGTTTATGGACCTTATACCAGAAGTAATCTTTCTGTCGAACCGGTTAAACATAAAACATATAAGATGCAAGATATTACTGGCATCGAAGAAAGAATTAACAACTTAGAATATTACGCATCTCTAAATCTAGTGGAACAAGGCGCGTCTGGTTTGCAAATAACTGATGCTAACGGTTTGAATAGATTTAAAAATGGAATTTTAGTTGACGATTTCTCCACATTTAATGTTTCAGATTCATATAATCCAGATTTCTCTGTTGGAATAGATACAACAAGAAGCATTTTATCACCAGCAATAGTCGTTAAAAACTTCCCACTTAGAAATCTTTTATTGACGCAAACAAATAATACACCAACAGATGCAACAATAAGTGGATTATCTTACAAAATGTACAATTTGGGCAATAGTAATTTGTACAGTTTACCATACACAGAAACATCTATCGTATCGCAAACTATAGCAAGTAAGGCCTTGAGTGTGAATTCATCCACAATTAGTTATGCTGAAGGATCAGTTGAAATTTATCCAACAATGGATAATTGGATCGATACAACTGCTGATCCGGCATTTATGTTTATTGATCCTACACTCACACAATATAAAGCTGTTGACCGCCTTAATACTTTAGATGGTGATCCTACATTATCTGTTTCCAATTGGCAACAAATTCCTGGAACACAAAGAGAAGTTATTACAAATAGTGAGTATGATGTTCGTACTGCTGGAGCAACAAGAACTGAAACTCGTTATTATGCACCAGCTTATGAAGGTCAAGATGGCACCTCAGAAGAAGTGACAGTAACAACTGGTGCAGGCGTAACAACTTACAAATCACTTAATACAAAAACGTATTCCGACGTACAGAACACATATACTCAGGGCAAGTACGCAAGGAGTTATGATTCACAATTAAATTATATCAGCAATATATCAATATTACCTTACATTAAACAACAATTTATTGAATTTAAGGCAACAGACCTTTTAATCAATACAAAATTAAATGCCTTCTTTGACGGTCAAAGAGTCACAAGACAAATAAGAAGACCAAATATTTTAGAATTGACCAGTGTGACTGGAACATTTAGGCGCGGTCAAGCCATTGGATATCTATCAGGAAGTACCTACATATATACCGGATTTATTACTGATGTGTATGTGTATCCAACAAATACAACTAATGTTCGTTTATATGTATCTGGTGATGATGCAACAACAACATATGGTGCAACAGTTGTCAGTATCACACAGTCGGGCGGAGTTTATTCCGCTTCGGGTGCTTCCGGAACATTATCAACCAGAACACATTATTCTGGTGTAGTAAGTGCATCTGGAACTGGTACCGCAACTGTCACATTAGCATCAACTGCATCTAGTACTACAGACTATTATGTTGGTCAATATTTGTATATTGTTGGTATGAATTCATCATCCGTGTTGTCTGTACCAATTGGACGCAGTTTAGTTATTACAGCATATAATGGAACAACAAAAGTTGCAACAGTTGCTTATGATGGCGGTGGTACTCCAACTGTCACAACGGTTTCTGGTCAAGATGTTTATTCGATTGGTGACCTGACAACAAACGAAACAGGAAATATAACTGGAATATTTTATGTTCCGGGTAATTACTTTCAAACTGGTCCAAGAGAATTCATTTTAGACAATAGAGTTGTCGATAGATCAGGAAACATTTACACATACAATAATGGAACAGAAACAACTTTTGCAAAAACAACTTTCTTCGCACAAGGGTTATCGACTAGAACACAACAAGTTAATTTCTCTGCATCAATTCAAAATCCACAAACATTTACTAGAACAGACGTTCTAAGAAATCAAGTTATTTCGGATGTGACAAATACAACTAGTACATTTGTTGAAGATTATGTTGCACCTCCACAAAATAATAAAGGTTGTTGTGTCGTTTCGACGGCATTTGCGGACCAAGGAATTTGGAAACAAAATCAAAAAGATGAATTGATTGAATGGTGTGAAAAGTACCTACACAATAATATACTCGGCGAATGTTTCCGTAGAGGATATCAAGTTCTTGGATCTAAATTTGTTCCAAGTATTCGGTCAGATAATAAATATTTGAAATATTGGAAAAAATATTGTGTGTGGGCATTTAATAATGGAACAAATATGGTTCAAGGACAAAAATTTAATCCAATTACCATACCAAATTCGTTGGTTTGGATTACTGCTTTCATGATAACTGGTATGATTGTTTCGAAAAAATATGCTGATGATTGTTGGAAAAAATTGTATAAGTAATTATGGGTATATCCGTTGCTGAGTATTTTGCAAGAAAAGAAGCTTGCAATCATTGTGTTGAACATGATGATGAAGAACATTGTACGACCACTCTTTTGAGTAGGTTAGAAAATTGTTTCTTTTACAATGCGGTGAAAATGTCTATTGGTGAATATAATGATAGAGAAAGAGAAGCTGCTAGAAATTTAAGAAATAGTATACCAGAAGAAGTTTTGGTTGATTATTATTTTAGAGGCGAAAAACTAATTGAAAAAATGAACCTGATGTATATGCCGTCTTATCAAAAATATGATGTGATGAATAAAATTAATCATCTATATATTAAAAATATCATAGATAAATTGATGCGTAAAGAGGAAGAAAAAACAATTGAGTTGATAAGTAATATGTTAAATGCTTTAGAACTAGAAAATAATATTCGAGGAAATTAAATGGCCATAACAATTAGTGATCCGTTAGCACAAACATTTTTGATAGATAGTAGTACTTATCCGAACGGAGCTTTTCTAAGTTCTGTTAATTTATTTTTTAGTGCAAAACCTGGAACAAATTTAAGTCTTCCTATAAACATTTCAATAGTGCCAACACAAAGTGGTTATCCTACTGGAAAAATTTTAGATTATTCATATGTTTCTTTGACACCAGATAAAGTTAAGATTAGTGATCAACCATATTATCAAGACACATCAACTTACACCACATTTACATTTCCTGTACCGGTAAAAATTAATGCAGATGAGTTGTACGCTATTATTGTGAAATCAAATTCACCAGATTATTATATTTGGACAGCAATACAAGGCGAAACAGCAATACGTTCGACACTAAAAACATCGAACACCGCATCTATACCAACAGAATCGACAAAGATTACTTCTTTACCTAAAGTCGGTTCGTTATTCAAATCACAAAACTCCATCACATGGAGTGCGATTCAAAATGAAGCATTGATGTTTCAGATTAATAGATGCGTGTTTAATACTGCATTAACACCAACAATTCAATTTACAGTACCAAAAGGATTGCCGCAATCCAGAGGAATAGTTCCTTCGTCTTTACAAGCAACTGCTAATGTAAAATACGACACTTTAAACATATCGACTACGGCAATAAATCCTGGACCTACTGCGATTTCATACACATATACGCCCACATTGAGCAGTGGATCAACAGATGATACGAAAAGAATTGTGCCAGGTTCTTTTGGATCGCCAATGGAAACAAGTGTATATTTAAACGATAACAAAGGATATAGAGTATTAGACTACACATCAAACACTTCTTTCTCTTTAAATGCAACAATGACTTCATATGATGATGCGGTATCTCCGTTATTATCGGATGATGGATTAGCTCTTTACACAACAAGAAATAGAATAAACAATTTAGAACTTTCAAATAGTTCATTTGTTATTATTTCTGGTGGTACCGGTTACACAATAAGCGGATCGGCAAACGGAACATTTACAAGTCCAAACATTGCTATCTCTGCGCCGACTAGTTCAAACGGAACACAAGCATATGTAACTGCAAATGTTATAAATGGAGTAATTGATAGAATTTATGTGACAACTCCTGGATCAGGTTATGTAGCGACACCAAATGTAACTATATTGCAACCGAATACAACATCTGCGGTCATAACTATTAGCGGAGAAACTTCTACAAGTGGTGGCAATGCAAACTCTCGTTACATTTCAAAAGTAGTAACTTTAGCAAGCGGTTTAGATTCACAAGATTTAAGAGTATATTTTACTGCTTATAGACCACCAAATAGTGATATTAATGTGTATTATAAGATTCTTTCTAGACAAGATACACAACAATTAAGTTCTCAATCATGGCAGTTGATGACGTTAATCTCTAATTCTGATACGTTATATTCTCAAAATTTTGGTGATGTTTATGAGTACGTTGCGGCACCGGGAACAAATAATGTTCCTTCAGGGTTAATTTCTTATACCAATACCGCAGGAATAACATTCAATGACTTCTATCAATTCGTAATTAAGATTGTATTATCTTCGGCAGACAGTACTTTTTCACCTTACTTGAACGATATGCGAGTCATTGCATTGCCATCTGGAGTGTAATATGGCACTTGTAAAGGTTGAAGGTACAAATTTTTATAGAGACACAAAAACTTTAGCATTAATTAATTCTGACACGGCTGGAAGAGAAGATTATTTAACAAAGAAAAAACTATTAAATAATCAAAAAGAAGAAATAAATAAAGTAAGGTCCGAAATTAATGAAATAAAAAATGATTTATCTGATATAAAATCTTTAATGCTACAAATATTAGAAAAAGGTAAAAATGGCTAATACCGTAAATATCATAAGTGCTGCTAATACATTCTATGAATGGATGGGAGCAACAATAAATCTCACAGTAGAAAATAATACTTTAGCTAAAAGTGATTATACAAAAGATTCTGGTGTATTAATTTTAAACGGAACACCGCAATCATTGAGAGCAAACGGACCTGTTTTCGTTTATAGTACATTTCAAGTTACTGGCGTAGGTTCAAGTGCAACAATTGATAACAATTTAGGCGTTGGCGGGCAAGCATATTTTACAAATACATCTTTAAGTATCATTGCATCTGGTCAAGCAAACGTACAAGGACCAGTATTTGCTTTAGGTTCTAATACCGGTCTCACAGTTGCAAACACAGCAAATATTGGGGGCAATTTAAATGTTACTGGACCAACAGCATTAGGTAATACTATCAGTGTTGTGGGTAACGGAACATTTTCTAGTAATTTAGTTGTTCGAAATGATGTAACATCAAATACTTTACAAGCAAATCTTAGTATAAACACAGCAACGATATCGGTTACTGGTACTGGATTGATGAACATTCTTCAAGCAAATACGTCTGTTAACACTAGAACACTATCTGTAACTGGTACTGGATTCGTAGATGTTCTTCAAGCAAACACATCAGTAAATACTAGAACATTAAGTGTTACTGGTACTGGATTCGTAGATGTTCTTCAAGCAAACACATCAGTAAATACTAGAACACTATCTGTAACTGGTACTGGATTCGTTGATATTCTACAAGCTAATACATCTGTTAATACTGCAACTGTTAATACTAGAACATTATCTGTAACAGGTACTGGATTCGTTGATATTCTACAAGCAAATACATCTGTTAATACTGCAACTGTTAATACTTCCAATTTAAGTGTTGTAAATACTGGATTTGTTAATGTTCTACAAGCAAACACATCAGTAAATACTAGAACATTATCTGTAACAGGTACTGGATTCGTAGATGTTCTTCAAGCAAACACATCAGTAAATACTGCAACTGTTAATACTAGAACATTATCTGTTATCGGTACTGGATTCGTTGATATTCTACAAGCTAATACATCTGTTAA
>Ga0304730_1000624_pt1 | contig 29724 bp, 24 predicted proteins | sample M_130628_MF_Meta_FD_190474 | JGI IMG/M metagenome (GOLD analysis project Ga0304730, IMG submission 190474) | Freshwater microbial communities from Lake Montjoie, Canada to study carbon cycling - M_130628_MF_MetaG (v2) (version 2) | ecosystem: Environmental > Aquatic > Freshwater > Lake | place...
CAACCGAACACCGTCGGAGTTCGCGCGGCCGGTAGATGGGCATGCCCATCTACCGGCCCTGCATGGCTAACAACCCGGCTGGTACCAAGTTGGGGGCAGCGTCAGAGGGCAAAACCCTAACTTAAAAACTGGCGTCATTCATGGGGGCAGGTCATTTGGCCCTGGCGACCTGGCAGGCCGATCCAGTCGGAATTACGGGCATGTCCCTACGGCCGCTATGGGGCTTCGACTGAGCCCTTGGGCTGGGTATACTCGGCGGGCCCCGGCGACAAGGATGCTCGAAGCCGGGGCGGTCAGAAGTCGTTAGACGGATGCGGAAGTCGGTGGAAATTCGGAAAAGCCGTTAGACAGGTGTTAGACAAGGGCTTTTATGGATCATGCCGAATCTGCCATAAGTCAAATCGATTGAATGACTTACGGAGGGTAAGCGAATGGCTAGCGGCGACACTGGAAATGTCGTGCCGGGTAACCGGTTGTGGGTTCGAGTCCCATGCCCTCCGCTCTGATTGTCGAGCAGAAAGTCCGTCTCAGACCGCGTTTCAATCTTTCCACGCAAGCAAATAGGGCGGATCCCCGGTACGCGGGTATTTCCAGGGCAGTATGGATGGTCGCCGCCACGCTGCTGTCCCCGCGCCGTCGGACCTCGAATTGCTGGCTGCCCTGCAGCCACTGATCTCCCCAGAGGCCCTGCCCATAGGCCATGGCCTCGAGATCGTGTCGCGCAGGCGAAATGAATACACGAGCTCGTCCCAAAGCGAGATCGTGACGGTCCGCCCGTTCTCAGGGGCATGCCGCGAGCTGCTTGTGAAGTACGCCCGCACTGCGTTGGATCCAGAGCCACGCTGTCGGCAGGGAATTGAATACTGCGACAGGGTCTACCGCCAGCTTGTGGCCCATCTGCCAATCTCGCACCTCACCGCATGCGGCATGGTCCATATTGGCGATCCGCCCGTCGCGGGGCTGGTCATCGATCACCTCACGCCCTGTCTCCGGGTCAGCGAGGCGCCGGACGAATCTGGAATTATCGCGGCGGCCGAATGGTGCGGACTGTTTCATCGCTTCGGCAAGACGGTCCGGCAGGACGAGTCACTTCAATTTCTGATGCGATACGACCGGGCGCACTACCGAGCTTGGGCCACGCGGGCGATGACGATCGCCACTGCAGCCGGTGGCACGCCCGACTGGCTCAGGCGGCTTTGCATTACTTTCGAGGAGCAGTGTGAGTTGCTTGCGGATGCCCCCACGACCACCATTCACGGGGAGTTCGGGCCGCAGAATGTGCTCTGGCAGGAAGGCGTCATCTACCCGATCGATTGGGAATCGGCGGCGATCGGCCCCGGTGAAATCGATCTGGCCGCCCTGCTCTTTAACTGGCCGACCAACATTGTCGACCGCTGCATTGCGGCCTATTGGCAGGCTCGCGGCGAAGCCCGGCCCGACTCGTTTGCGCCTGTGTGGGATGCGGCCACGCTCTTTACGGCGCTCCGGTGGCTGCCCGACTTCGACGGACCACGCGGCAATGCGGCTGGCAGCGCGGCCGGCGAGTCACTTCGGCAATCGCTGGCCATGCTCGAACGCACGGGCCGATCGCTCAGGATCATCTGAGCCGCGTGCAAGAAGCTACCGTGCCGGCGTTCAGGGTGGATAGAGGCCCCAGGTGAAGCAGGTGATTCTCTCGCTTGGCAGCCGAAACTTGTACGCCTGATCCCCCAGCCCGAGGTCGTAGGTGTGCATCCCGGTCTCGAGGGCTAGAAGCGTCGATTGCCGCAGGAGAACCTGGCCGGGCGATTGCTTGGCGTGCTCGAGAGCAAACACCCACCGGCCGGAGAACTGGGTCGAGCGGTAATGCCAGTTCATGTCGATGCCGAGCGTGGCACCGTTCCATGCCAGTCGAATGACGCGGAGCCAACCGCGGTCAGCCGAGACCTCGACCCAGCGTTCCAGAAACCGGCGGACATTCGGCTGCAGAAAGTCACTTTCGATCCCCTTGAGCTGCCAGCGGCCGATATGCAGTTCGAAAAACTCCGGCAACAGTGGCAGGACCTCGGCCGCGGTCGTCAGCAACTGCACGGAGAGATCGCCACGCTGGCGGAAATAGTTTTCCGCCTTCCGCATCGAGCGGCTGACAGCCTGTCGCACTGCGGCGGGATTGGCAGCGATGTCGACCCTGACGGAATCGATGTTATTCATCTCGACAATATTGAGGCCGAGTTCTTGTGCAGCGAGGGCAAGTGAAGAGGCGGTCCGGGAACACTCGGGAACGAAATAGAGCTCGAATCCGAGGAAGCCAGGAACGCGATCCATTGCCGCTCGTAGCAGCGCGGCCAGAATATCGGGGTCGTAGCACGCACCAAGGAGATCGTGTTGGTCGGCCTCTCCGACGCCTAGGAAATAGATCATCGCGGCTTCCGTGAAGAACGGCGCGATGGCGACGGTTCTGCCGGATCGCTCCGCGGCCAGGAGCAGGAGGCGTCCGCGACCGAACGTGTCGTGCCAGAGCCGCTGCCAATCCAACGTCTGTGACAGCAGGCGTGTGTCGCTTGCATCCAAGAGTGTTTCCCACACCGCGGGCAGGGCCGGGTCGTCAAAGGAAAGCTCGCGGACCGTGATTGGCTGGTCCGTTTTATCTCCGGCCAGATGGCCGGCGCTCATGCCTCGCTCCAGATCGCGCGGGCGGCGGCCTTTCGCTCGGCCTGCTTGTTTTGCAGGTCGAAAAGCTGTCGGTAGAGGCCGTTGTGGGCGAGGAGTTCGTCGTGGGTGCCCTGCTCCACCACCCTGCCCTGATCCATGACGAGAATCCAGTCGGCACGGCGGATCGTCGACAGGCGGTGGGCGATCATGAACGTGGTCCGCCCCTCCATCAGCCGGTCGAGGGAATCGAGAATCACCGCCTCGGTCTTCGAGTCGATGGACGAAGTGGGCTCATCGAGGATCAGGATCGGGGAATCCCGCAGGAAAGCCCGGGCCACGCAGACCCGCTGGCGTTCGCCGCCTGAAAGCCGGGATCCCCGTTCTCCCAGTGGCGTGTCGTAGCCCTGCGGTAATTTTGTGATGAAGTCGTGGGCGTTGGCCGCGCGGGCGGCCGCGATGATCTCGTTGTCGGTGGCGTCGAGGCGGCCGTAACGAATGTTGTCCTTGATCGTCATGGAAAACAGCAGCGGCTCCTGCAGCACGATGCTGACATGCTGCCGTAGCGAGTCGAGGCCGAGGTCCTTGATATCGATGCCGTCGAGCAGGATCTTGCCGCTGACGGCGTCATAGAACCTGGGGATGAGGCTGATGAGCGTGGTTTTGCCGGCGCCAGTCGGCCCGACGATCGCCGTGACCTGCCCGGGCTTCGCGTTGAACGTCACGTCTTTGAGCGTGTCAGTGCGGCCTTCGTAGGCGAAGTCAACGTGCTGGAATTCGATATGCCCACGGCACTCGTCCACCATGATCGGGTCTGGCTTCTCGGCGATGTCGGGCTTCGTATCGAGCAGCCCGAAGGAAGCACGAAGGTTTGCGAACTGGTCCTGCCAGCCGCTGTAGGTGTAGGCGATCGCCTCCAGCGGGTCGTAGACCTTGTCGATGTAGGTCAGCACAATTGTCAGGTCGCCCACTGTTAGTTTTCCGGCCAGAGCCAGCAGCCCGCCAAACGTCCAAGCCACCGCGCGGCCGATGCCGGTCGACATCCGGACAACAAGCGAAAAAAGGGTCTGACGCACCGTGACGCCGAGGCGGGCGTCCATTGCCCGCTGGGCGGAATTGATGTACCGCTGATGCTCGAGCTTCTGGCGACAGAAGGCGACGATCACCCGCATCATCGACATCGCTTCGTGGATCACCGAGAGCGACTGTCCCTCCATCTCCTTCGTGCGGCCGATCCGCTCCTTCATTTTCGTGGCGTAGTATCGCGACGCAAAGAAGAGCGTCGGGATCACGAAGAACGACACCGCGGCCAAGGTCCAGTGCATCATGAAGAGCACGATCAGCATGCCGATGAGCATGATCACGCTTTCCAGGAGCGCGGGCAGCGTCATCAGGAGCGACGATACCGCCCCGCCCTGGCTGTTGATGATGTAGATCAGCATGCCCGAGCGGCGGTTGTCGTGGTAGGCGAGCGACAGGTTCATCGCGTGCGAGAAGAGACGGCTTCGAAAATCCCGGTCGATGCACTGCTCGATCCGCGTTTCCACGTAGGTCTGCCACACCATCAGGATCTGATGCAGAAAGATGATCGCAATCTCGGTGGCGGCGCACGCATAGAGCAGCCGCAGTCGGAAGTTGTCCGGGCCGATCAGAGATTGAAGCCACGCGGGCGGTTTGCCGTTGGTGATTGCGTAGTCGATGAGAAACTTGAAGGGCCAGGGCGCGAGCAGCCCCAAGGCGCTGTTGATCAGGATCAGCGCCATCATCAGGCAGACTGACCACCAGTGCGGCCGCAGCAGATAGAGGGAACGGAAGAGGTAGGTCACGGTCGATCGCGTCGGGACGCAGTCATGCGTTCCCGCTCATTTCTGCTTTTGGAGCTTGCTGAGCCGGCGGGCGGATTCCTTGGCGACGGCGGCGACGTCGCGGTCTCTGTCCTTCGTCAGTGTGATCAGCTTCGGCAGGGCTGGCAACGCTGCTTTTCCGAGCGTGCCCAGTGCCCGGGCTGCGGCGTACCGGGGCCACATCTCCTTGGCATCGAGCAGCGGAATCAGGTCGGGGGCGGCCTCTCCGGCCTCAGGGCCGATGGAGCCGAGCGTCCTGGCGATCTCCGCCCGCAGGGTGTCGTCCTTCGTGCTTTTGAACAGGGATCGCAGCGATGGAACGGCCGCGGCGGCCTGAGTCTGAAGCTCCTGCAGGTTGCTCAAGGCAATGTAATGGTCGTCACGCGACTCCCCCTTCAGCCGGTCGATCTGAGTCTGGAGATCGGGCACATCCGTCTTTTGGCTGCATCCGCTGGCAGACAAAAACGCCGCGGCCAAAAACGCCGTGGCCAAGTAGCCCACGATCAGACAGTGCAGGAGTTGGAAGCGACGTTGCATGAAAGTGTGATCCTCGCACGGATCCGTCAGGGGATCAAATAACTGGCCGGAATGATTCCCCAGCGGGCGGCCTTCCGCTGCACGGTTTCCAGGTGGCTCCGCACGCGGGCCTCGTCGCGACCATCGGGGCTGCTGAAAATCCAGTGATACGCCACGTAGAGCCGTGCGGCCAGCATCACCTCGGTAAATCCGGTGGGAGCAGAGCCCTGCCAGCGTGCGTGCACGTATGACTCTTCCAGAGACCGGACGTCCTCGAGGTCCCAATCGAACGTGAACAAGGCGAGGTCGATCTCCGCAGGCCCCACCGCAGCGGTCTCCCAATCGATCACCATGATACGACCGTCCGCCCACAGGGTGTTGCGAGTGGTCAATTCGCCATGAATGATGGTTTGCGGCCGTCTCGTGAGGAGTGGAATGCGTTCCCGGTAGGCCGCGGCCACCTGATCGAGCCACGGAAACTCCTGTGCCATCGGACGGGCCAGTGCGCAGGTCAGGTCGAGCCAATGGGAGTAGTACGCCCCGTCGTACCGCGTCAGGAAGTCCCAACTCGGCTCGGCCACCTGGGACTCTCCCCAGGCGTGAAAGGCTGCCATCCGGCGGATAAGTTCCGTCAGCCCGCTCTGCTCGCAGGCCTGGGCAGCGTTCATTCCGTCAGGGTAGAACTGCGTCACGAATGCGAAGTCGCCGGTCTCGACGTCGGTGAAACTACCCCAATACCGTGGCAGCGGGACGGCGGCACAGCGGATGAGATTCTCATAGACCCGTGCCTCATGAGCCAAACCCTGATGCGGTGAAAACGGGAGGAGTTCGACCCCGTGGGCATACTTACAGAGCAGATGTTCGCGGGAGCCATCGGCGAACTCCACGCGGACCACGTCCGCTGGATATGTGCTCAGATGTGAGCTGGTGCGACGGTGCCTGACACGCAGCGGGCCACGGGTAGCGATCTCCGCAGAAAAGACTTCCGACAGCCCGCGAGACAGCGATTGCCGGGAAGGTTTGGTGACGGAATCTGAGAGCGGAGTTTCCACCGGCGGTTGCGACCTCTGAAACGCGGGGTTCCTACCAGCCAGCCGCGGGCCACGTCGGCCAACGGATTGATGCAAGCGTAGGGATTCTGGTTGGCCCCCTGCAACGGGCCGGCGAGGCGACGCGGTTCCGGCGGCCGTGTGCGTGTCGCATTGTCGCGATTGAGGGTATCTTGCACTCATGAGAATCTGCCTGGTATCGCAGGAGTATCCGCCGGAAACCGCCTGGGGCGGGGTTGGCACGCAGTCCTGGGTCAAGGCCCGGGCACTGGCCCGCTTGGGGCACGAGGTGCATGTCCTCACCTGTTCGGCGGATGGTCAGCCTGATCTGCGGACCGAGATCCACGACGGCGTCACCGTGCATCGCATCCACCCGCCGGGCTACGAATTCCCGATCTACGGCAAGCCGCTGTGGCTGCTCGGCTACACGTGGGGGGTCGTTACCGCGCTGCATGCATTGATGGAGCAGCACAGGTTCGACGTGCTTGATTTTCCAGAGTTCGGCGGGGAGGGCTTCGCCTACCAGATCGACCGCACGCGGTGGAACTGGGTACCGGTCGTCGTGCAGTTGCACGGCCCCATGACGATGTTTCTCGACCTGCTCGGCTGGCCGGAGCGGGGCAGCCGGCTGCACAAGCTGGGCATGTTCATGGAGGAATTCTCGCTCCAAAATGCCGACGCGATCATGGCCTGCAGCGGCGGTGTGGCCGACGTGGCCAGCCAGGCCTACGGCCTCGATCGGAACGCGATCGACGTGGTCCACTGCGGCGTCGATACCGCGCTCTTCTCGCCCGCCGCGGCCGGCAGCCCGCTCGCCGATCGGCCCACGGTGCTGTTCGTCGGAAAGATGGTGAAAAACAAGGGGCCGCTCGTCATCACCGAGGCGGTCCTTGCACTGAGGGACAAGTATCCGGACATTCGTCTGCAGTTCATCGGCACAGGGACGGACATCCCGCTCATGATCGAGGCCCGGGCGCGGGAGGAGGCTGCCGAGGCCAATATCGAGTTGCTTGGCTTTGTCGAGCTCGATCGCCTCCCCGACTACTATCGCCAAGCCCATGTCTTCTGCTCGCCGGCCGAATACGAAGGCTTCGGACAGGTCTACACCGAGGCGTTGGCCTGCGGCTGTCCGGTCGTTGCCAGCACCTCGGGCGGTGGCAGCGAGGCGATCGACGACGGTGAGACAGGCCTACTCGTGCCTCCCAACGACGTGGCGGCGACGGCGCGGGCGCTCGACGCGATTCTGGGCGACCCGGCGCTCCGCCAGCGGATGAGTGCGGCCGGCCTCCGTCGCGTCGCCGACTACTTCTGCATGGAGCAATACATCCAGCGTGTGGTGGCCGTCTACGAGAAGGCGATCGCGATCTCCCAGCGGCTCCCCGACGAATTCAAGGACCAGACCGATTGGCAGACACCACGGCGACCGTCCTCCACAGGAGACGAGTCGGCGTGAAGCAGGCCAGGCACTGCCGCATTCCCGAAGGACCGCACGACCTGCTCCGGCTCTGGAGCGAGGCCACGCCGCTGGCGGGTCGCCCGTTGCCCGACTGGCTGGCAGCCGAGGATGCCGCCGACTACCGCTTGCTGGGCAGCGTGTCGCTGGCCGGATTGTCTGACGAGGAGCGTGGCCAGGCGGAGGATGAGTGTGGCGAACTGGAACTGACGAGGCTCGTTGTCGATGACGATCCTTCGGACGGGCAGTTGCGTCATGTCTATATCAGCCGGCCGCGGCCAGAGCCTGCCTGGAGCATTGGCATCCACGAGGGAGATGCGCCGTGGTCATTGTCGGATCGGCTACATCAAAATCCGGTGCTCACCGCGGCGAGCGTTACCGATGTGCCGGCGACATCGGTTGCCGATCCATTTCTTCTGTGCAGGGACGGTCGCTGGTTCATGTTCTTCGAGGTGGTGAACTGGCGGACGTGGAAGGGCGAAATCGGCCTGGCCACGAGCAACGACGGCCTTGCCTGGCGATACGAGCAGATCGTGCTGACCGAGCCATTTCATCTCTCGTATCCCTATGTGTTCGAGGCAGACGACGGCATCTACATGATCCCGGAGACTTCGCAGGCTGAAGCGGTGCGGCTGTATCAGGCCAAAAGCTTCCCGACGGAGTGGGAATACGTAGGCGACCTGCTCCAGGGCCTTCCGTTTGCCGATGCGTCGGTCGTCCGGCATCAGGGCCGCTGGTGGCTGTTCGCGGAGACGAGTGGCGACCGCAACGACACGCTCCGGCTCTATCATGCTGACGCCCTCGCAGGCCCCTGGCAGGAGCACCCACAGAGCCCCGTGATTCAGGGCGACGCGGAAAACGCCCGGCCCGCTGGCAGGATCGTCGCAGCCGGTGGTCGTCTGCTCCGCTTCGCCCAGAACTGCAGGCCCGCCTACGGCACCGACGTACGAGTGCGGGAGATCGTGCGGCTGACCGCGACCGAGTTTGCCGAGCAAGCGCTCGGCGCGGGGCCTATCCTTGGGCCCGCTCGGGCCGGCTGGAATGCGGGTGGCATGCACCACGTCGATCCGCTTCAAATTCCAGACGGCCGCTGGCTGGCCGCCGTCGACGGCTGGCGGATGGATGACGAGGCCGACGCACCGTGACCGCTGTTTGGCTCAGTCGCGGGAGAACAGCGTGATCAGGGCCGGCAGCCCGTGCTCCGGGTCTGCCGGAACCAATGTCTCTTCTCGTACGATCCGCAGCCCGACGTTGCGAAACAGGTCGCGGTAGGTGTCGATCAGATAGGGCCTCAGCAGATAGTCCTTCTCTGAGCCGTAGGTGTTCGTGAGCAGGAGGCGGCCGCCTGGAGCTAGCGACGCGGCCATCTGCGCGGCCATCCAGGCGATGTCAAAGAGCGGATAGAGCCAACCGAGGCTGTAGATCGTTTCCACGAGCGTGATCAGGTTCCAGGGGCCATGTTCCACATACTCGTATCGCACGGCGTTGTCTTCCTGAAACGTGACATTCAGCAGAGGTCCGCAGGCTTCCCTCGCCCGGGCGAGCGCTGAAGGGGCGATGTCGAGTGAGCAGACCGAATCTGACAACTCGGCCAGGATCGGGGTGAGGTTGCCGTTGCCGCAGCCCACCTCGATCGTGCGGTGGTAGCGTCGGCCCGCGAGGAACTCCCGCTGGAGATTGTTTTTTTGGGTGGCGTGCTCCGTCTCGGCGCCCACCCCTGACCAGGGATCGCCGACGCTCCAGCGGGATTCATACTCCGCGGCCATCGTCCGGTGGATTTCCTGACGGTCCATGCGTCACCTCCGTTCCTGCGGGTCACGTGTCTCGCTAGAGCGATTGAATGGCTTCATCCAAGGCGGCGATTCGCTGCGTGAGCCAGGATCGCAGCCTGCTGCTGTCGGCCGGTAGCCGCATGTCCTCGTCGGTGGGGAACCTTCGGAGGTCCTGCTCCACGGAGTCATGAATGCTGGCGACGACCGTGTCGAGATAGGCGGGCAGCGTGTCGACGTGGGGAGCCTTGATCGCCGCCCAGCGGGCCTTGAGCCGCTCGCGGAAGGCGGGGTCTTTGAACAGATGCTTGAACCAGAACCGGTCCTTGAGAAACAGGACATCGGTGGCGGGGGGCTCGTAGTCATAGGCATAGTCGAAATCCCAGAGCGGACCGGCGGTGATGCGTCCGTCTGCGCCGCGGTGGAAGAAACAGCTCTTGGGATGCAGGGGCTCGTAGTTGTGGGTGATCTCGTGCACCAGAAACCAGTCGATGAGCGAATCGACGTCGACCTGCGCCGCATAGTCGCCCGGGCCATCGGCGGCTGCGATCGTCGCCTCAAACGTGTTGAACACCCCCACCACCCGCTCGATAACTGCCGCGCGGGCCTCGCCCTCGAGCGACTCCACGTCGGGATACTTGATCTTCAGCGGCAGGTCGAGAGTCTGCGTCGAGAAGATCTCCTCGCTGGGATAGTCGTCAAACTCGACGAGATAACCCTCACGGGGATCGGTGACGACCCGGCGGGAGGCCATTTCCGTGTGCTCCGTCAGCAGGTAGAGGCCTTGGTAGGTACCGTTCAGCACGAGATTCACGTGCCGTGCCTCGTGGGTGAATGGCACGCGGAGCCGGCGGCCGAGTTCGAACGCGAGCACATTGCGCAGGCCCGTTGGATCGATGTAGTCGGCCAGCAGCACCCAGTCCTTGTCGCCCCCCATGCCGAGCATGTCGATGGCATCTTTGAACTTGAGCCGCAGAGGCTTCTTCGGGTAATCCCAGGTGGTGTTGCCGCGGCCTCGCACCTTCACGGGCGTGCTCGACAGGTCATCGCAGGGGCGATCGAACGGGTCGACGTAGCCGTTGCGTGACAGCGAGACGCTGCCACTCACGTAGGTCTCCGTGTCGATGATCGGGGCTGCGCTCGCGGTATCGATGCTGACAACCGGGAATCCCGGTGGTGGGGCCGCTGCCGCCGACTCTGTCTTCGTTCCGCTGCAGCCCGTGAGCGTCAGCATCAGCAGGGCCAGCGCCAGTGCGCAGAGCCTCGTCGCGGCGTATGTCATGCGTCACGCCGTGGCTGGTGAAGTTCCACGCTCTGCACCGACTCGATGCTCCTGATCTCGGCGATGACTGCGGGAAGTTGTGAATCACGCGGGAGTCGCAGCCTGTAAGTCAGGCTCAAGAAGGCGCCCTTCTTGGCAGTTCCTCCTCCGACAATCTCCGCATCCGGGTCGAGACGTACAATCGCCTGACGGAGCAGTGATTCCGCTTCAGGAGACCAGCCGAGACGGATCTCGAGGTCGTAGAGCCGCCTCCGCGTGGTAGTGCGATGGGCAGGCGGATCCCGAAGCAGCCAGGCCGCACAGCCGACCACGATGGTGCCCACCACGGCGACGGCCGGCTGCCCGGCGCCGATGGCCATGCCGTCAACCACGGCAAAGATCACGAAGGCGGTGTCACGCGTGTCCTGCACGGCCGTTCGAAAGCGGACGATCGAGAGGGCGCCCACGAGGCTGAATGCCAGCGCGACGTTCGTGCCGATCACCTGCGTCACCATCGCGATCAGCACGCACAGCAACGCCAGCGTGCCGGGGAATGATTGCGACACGCGAGCCATGTCGCGGGTGCCCCGATGGATCGCGCCCACCAGACCGCCGAAGAACGCGGCCACGATGAGCCTGATCACCAGCACCTGCCAGCTGACGCCCGAATCGGTCATGGGAGAGAGCCAATCGGGCATGTGAAACAGACCTCCAGACGAAGACAGCAGCCACCGAATCGTTGACCCTGGACAGCAACTGAACTTATAATCAGGAACGGTGTCTCACGCCAATCGGTCACTCCCCAGCAGGCGCCCGCACGATGTGGGGTTTCTCGATGATTCAGCAGCGGCAGCGGGCGGCGTTCACGCTCGTGGAACTGCTCGTCGTGATCGCGATCATCGGCGGGCTGATCGGGCTGCTCCTGCCGGCGGTGCAGTCGGCACGTGAATCGTCGCGAAACAACAGCTGCAAGAACCAGGTTCGGCAGACGGGGCTTGCGTTTCAGCGGCACCACGACGCCCTCTCGTTCTTTCCGTCGGGTGGCAACGAGTGGTGGACACCGCCGACCTACAGCGGAGGTCAGCCCGCAACGGGGCGACAGCAGGATGCGAGCTGGGCGTTCCAGATACTGCCTTATATCGAGGCAGACGCCATTTGGAAGGGCGTGGGTAGCGACGACCAGAGCCGATCGATCTCGGCGATCGCGGCAATGATTCCTACCTATTTCTGCCCGAGCCGCCGCGGGCCGCAGACGGTGAAATACGCCTCGTCGACCGCGTACATCGCCCCAACGTATTCGCTCAGCGGCGAGCTCACCCATGGCCTGATGGACTACGCCGGCTGTAATCTCGAGGGCACGGGCGTGCTCGTGCGATCGGGGAGCGATCTGCTAATAGCGCCACGGCGGTTTAGTGACATAGCCGACGGTAGCTCAAGCACGCTGGCCGTGGCCGAGAAGCGGTTGAACCTCCGGTATCTGGGGCAGAAGCAGCAGGACGACAACGAAGGCTACACCGCCGGCTGGGACGAAGACACCGTTCGAGACACCAGAAACACCCCCGAGCGCGACTACGTCGGCGATGCCGATGGCGGCGATAAGTTTGGTTCGTCACACCCGAGCACTTTCAATTCCGTCTTCGTGGACGGCTCCGTGCACGGACTGTCGTATGGCATCGATGCCGCGGTCTTCAATGCGCTCGGCAACATCCGCGATGGCAAGGTTGTGAGCGGCAGCGAGTTTTAGGGCGGTCTCGGGTGTGGACCTTTGCCACCCCGATGCCCAGGGCCATCCTTCAGGCCGTCACTGCTGCGGCAGCCCTGCAAGCAGTTCTGCGGCCACGTCCACCGCCTCGGCGGGCGTGTTTGCGAACCGTACGGCCGGCGTGTCGTGACTCTCCCGATCGCGAATCCATGTGTCGCGGTAGGCGAAGACCTTGCCGTTGGAGGTGTCGCAGACCACGTGCGGCACTCCCATCATCGTGCAGAGCAGATGCGCATGCAGCCGGTTGGTGATCACGACGCGGCCGCGGGTGAGGATGCGGCAACCACGTAGCGTGCGGTCCTCGGCAAGCTGGTCCCAGAGCCATGGCATGTGCCGCCAGGCCAGACGTCGCCTGAGCGGGCACGGCTCGCCGCTGGCCGGCGGATTGCCGACCCACTCCTTGAACGATCTGGCGGCGGTGGTGAGCTGGCGAGCCTCGTCGGCCGGCAGGACGCCGCCCTGGAGCGTCCAGTCACGCGAGATCCAGCCCTCGGGAAGTGGAGGAAGGACGGCTGAGGATTCCGCATCGTTCCGCCATAATGCCATCACCGGCACGTCGGCCCTCCGGTCGACGGCGGGCAGTTCGAGGGCCGGCAGCTCCAAGCCCAGTGCGGCGTCGGGACACAGCGACGTCGCCGTCGAGGGGAAATGCTCTTGTGCCAGCGCGAGGCTGGCCGCATCGCGGACGAGGAGCGTGACGTCACGCCTGCGGGCTAGGAGCGACGACATCTCGTCGAGGGCGGCCGGCGAGCGAAACCAGATGCTCTGCGGCAATTGAATGATCTTCCGGTCTGGGAAGTCTTCCAAGACTCGGAGTCGTAGCCCCTGCTCCCGGGCGTAGGCATCGCCAAAGTTTCCGCCACCCAGCAGCAAGATCGGCCCTTCGGGCAGGGACGTCCTCAGCCGACGGGGATCGTAGCTCCAAGGATCGCAGGCATAGTCGACGTCGACGCCGAGTCGATCGAGAAGCAAGCGGGTGCCCCACCAGATCGCCGAATCCCCAGTATTCCAATGGTCGGGGTACATCACCAGGCCGCAGCGAGTGCCCCGTGGCAGCAGGCTGGCCACGGTGGCTGTCAGGATGCGTGTCGCTTCGGCATGCATGGAATTCATCGCGTCTTCATGTCGCCGCAGGCGAGTTGAGAGTCACTGGAGTGGCCGATCCCGTTGAGATCACCGTGACGGCTCTTGGTGACCGCTTGGCCGAGACAGGCATTCTTCAATCACAGTCACGACGTCGGATCGACCGAGTGCGAGGCCGCGATCCCGCATCTCTCGATACATCGGCCGGATCAGTTTGTGATCCTTCCAGACGTCGCGGAGGCGGTCCACGGAGAACGTGCCAGCCGGGAACGTGCGGGCGCGTTCGCGGACTCCGGCCATATCGAGTGCCAGGAGGGTGCGGAAACACTTTTCGCAGACGCCGCAGTTTCGCTCCGAAAAATCCTGCCAGCAGACATGAAGATGGTTGAGAGCCACGTCGAACGGTGAAAGGAAATCGATTTTTCGCAGCCTGTGGAAGCCGGCTCCGTGATGCACGACTCGCGTCGCCGAGCTTGACAACAGCGGGTCAGTGACCGCTGTCGATCCCCATGGGTCAAACTCGTCGTAGGCGATCGAGGCGGCGACGAGGAGCTCACGCCACCGCCGTCCGAGCAGGAGCCCGCTGGCAGCTAAGGCGGGGCCGTGTACCACCGGGCCCCAGGCGTTTTTTCGCAGGCTCAGGCCTGTGTCGCGAAAGTTGGTGGCAAGCGTGACGAGCGTCTTCCCGGTCTCCTCGGCGGCCGCCTGAAGCGCAGCCCGCTTGCGGTCGAGCGCGGCCCGATTCCCCAGGGGAATATCGTAGCCCTCGATATAGATCAGGTCGTCGATTGGCCGGAGATTCCATTCTGGATGTAGGCGTGCCATCTCGTCGTGGTGCAGCAGGGAGAAAAAGGAGTCGACCCCCGCAGTGAAAAACAGGCCCTTCCGCGATCCTCGCGGCTCGGACGCACCTGCCGGCTCGGCAATCACTCGCACGGGGCTCTTGCCCGGCCGCCAGCAGGCCCACACCTCCGTTAGTTCATGAGCGTTCCGCAGCAGATCGGCGTCGACGGGCCCTTCGAGGACGAGTTCCTCGCCGGTTTCGAAGGCGTTGGGCAGGAGCCAGAGCAGCCAGGCGTCGAGGCGATCGGTCGCGTCGGCCGCGAACGCCTCCGGCATGTCGGCCCATAGCACCTCATCAATCGAGCGCCCCTCGTCGGCCCCGCCGGCACCGGTGATGCGTCCGGAAAATCGCACGTGTCCAGACTGCAGCCCAGCGTCGCGGGGCAGCGGCGTGAATCGCATGGTGTTGCCTGACCGAATCTGAGGGGAATGGAGGCTAGAAACGAAGTGAGGGATCGTAGCCGAACAGCTCAAAATCCTTCTCATGGAGCTTGTGCAGATAGTCGTAGTCGGCCTCGCCGGAGAAGAAGTCCGCATGTCGGGTGCGCTCTGTCGATGCGTTGTGCCTCCCGAACGGCTCGAGTGTGATGCCGATACGCTGGGAAATCGTCCTCCGTGCCGCATCCAGATCCTCGAAGCGTCCCACGAAATCGACGATGCAGCGGCCGTCGTCGTCGCAGCTCGCCTCAACCTGTGGTCGGCCACCGAGCGAGTTGCGGAACCTCTCGTGGCGGATGAATTCCGAAAAATCCTGCGACTCACGGAAAGCGATCGCCGCCTGCCACGACCACTGGGGCGCGTCTGGCGGGGCGTTCCGAAGCGTCTTGTGGAGCCACGTGTAGAGCGACACGATGCGGTCGTAGGGATGCCTGACCACTGTAAAAGTGAAATAGGAGGACCAGACGTCGCCCCCCACCATGGCGCGAATCTCGCTGGCGGTCGAATGCTTGTGTAGGCCGAAGCGTTCCCGGAAGGCGGGCTGAATCTGCTCGCCGAACCGCGTTCCGCCGATGGCGACGTCGTTCCATCGCAAACAGGAATCAATCGCCGCCGATACGCTCGTCCCGGCCGTCTTCATGACGTGGACGAAGATAAACTTGTGGCTGTTGGAGATGATCATCGCAGCTCATAGTCTGGGAGGATTCCATGCTACCACCGGCAGCGGACGGAATCGTCGGCTGCTGGACGGTCGTGCCGTCCCTCAGCCTGCCGCCATGATCGCTTCGAGCAGGGTGGGCAGAACGCGGCGGGAGTCGAAATATTCCTCGGCGAGCGCCCGGGCCGCACGGCAGTGCCGCGGATAATCGGCGTTGATGGCGTTGATGGCCGCCAGAATGTCGTCGGTATTGGCGAAGCCGAAGAGTCCCTCGCCCGTAGGCAGCCGCGACCTAAAGCCGGTGTCGTGGGCGATCACGGGTCGGCCCGAGGCCAGGTAGCAGACGCTCCGGTCGCTGAACCAGCCGCATCGCGAGAGCACGTAGCCGCTCTTGGCGATCGCGAGCTCCGCTTTCGAGCCCTGCACGAACCGCCGATAGTCGGCTGGCGTGTTGCAGTGCTCGGCGGGGTCGAGCATCTGCCAGCCGGCATCGCGAAGCGCGGCCAGATCGCGGAACTCTTCGGGATGAATCGCGAGCGCCGGCAGGCATTTTTCTGTGGTGAGGGTCGGCAGCGCCATCAGTTCCCGCCAAGCGTGGGCCTTCTGGCCGTAGAAGATCCCGTCGTACGTCACCGAGCCGTAGCTCCGCCAGTGGGCCACGGTGGTGAGGCCGTCATGCGCGATCTCGGTCGCCACGGGCCAGCGATCCAGCACGACCGGCTGCGGTGTGGTGATCCATTGGCGGCCGCAGGTGGGCACTGTGCAGCCGGCCTGGCCAATGTTCCAGGCGATCGTGGCGAAGTGGGAATGCCGGTCGAAGCCCATGGCGATTCCCTGCGCCTGCCACATCTGGTTGAACGCTGGATCGAGGTCGAGGAATACCCGCCGGGGCACTGGCTCGGTCAGGGCTGGATCGCGGAGCATGCCCGAAATGTTGAGCAGGATGTCGGCCCGACCGGCGCGGCGAGCCAGTTCGTCGTGTGGCACTCCGACCGTCGCCCTGCTCCCTGACCGCACCAGCGCGGCGGAACCCTCGAGGCCGAAATCGGCGACGAGCCGACGGAAATACGCCGCCGCGTCAGACGCCGCAAAGGCTGCATCGGTCTGCTCGGCCGGCACGGTTATCGGTTCGACGAGCGTGACCTCGTGCCCGAGCGCCCGCAGACCGAGAACATATTGCAGCACGGCCCATGCCGCGCCTCCCTGGCCGGGATGTCCGGCGACCATGCCGGTAACGATGATCGAAAGCTGATCGTGTGGGTTCACAAGTGACTGCATATCCGTTCGCAGCGATCTCCGCCAGAATACGTTTCAGTTGTCTTCGCGTTGAGACGGAGAGATTGATCTCAAGCAGGCGGTCGGGACAACCATTCCGAGAGGTCTTCGCCAAGGTAAGCAGACAAGGAGACGATGGTTTCCCGATACAAGGTGAAAAGATCCTCGAATAACATCGGGGGTAATGGCCCTGGACTGATGTTGCAGGGCGAAGGCAGAGGCTGGTCCTGGTAAACGTCATCGACACCCAGATGTTCGCAACAGCGTCGCAAGAGGTTCCGCGGCTGATTACAAAGAGTCTCGAACCGAAGGGTGATCAACTGTTCGGCTGGAAAGACAGTGCACCAGCGTCTCAGGCAGTCTTCCGCATCCCCCCTCGTCAGTGAATTCCGGTGGCGGAAATGCTGCTGGAAATAACCGTCCGGAGCATCGGCAAGTTGTAGTCCTTTGATTCGCAGGTCCATTTTGGCATGAGACCAAGCGCGCTCGATCGGATTGCGGAGAATGTATATCAGACGGAGTGACGGGAACTCTTGCCGGATCTCTTGGATCACCGCGGGCTCAAGTGTCGAATAGGCTGGGGTGATGTCTCCGTGCAGCCTGTCGTCATTCTCGGAAAACTGCTGTCGATACCACTCAATACCCCGATCGCGGTGTTGATCCCAGAAATGAACCTCCTTCTTGGCAGGAAAGCCCAATCGTGGATGCAGTTGCAGCGATCGGTACAGCCACGTGGTGCCCGCCTTTTGCGCACCGATGCCGAGAAAATACAGCATGGAAATGATCGTCGGGGCGAGTCTGGGAATGACTCGCGAAAATAGCTGCCTTTATCCTCGCTAGCAAGTCAACGTGGGTTCTTCAAGCTTTTCCCGCACTGCTTGTCGACGAGAGTCAGCGCGGCGTATTGCCTCCGCCGGCACAGTTGTGCCAGCACGTCGTACGGCCGCGTGACCGGCGAAGAGGATCCGATGGCTTACTACCGAAAGAAAACGCTCGGTGACTGGAAGGCCCATTTCACTCATGAGCATGGCTCGTGTTTCAAGGCGAAATACAACGATCTCCTCGTCACTTTTAGCTACGAGAGGAACGCCGACTGGTGACTGACGGCGTAGGTCGATCCGTGATTCGGCGGGCCAGTTGCGTCACGCGTGCAAGCGCGTCCTGATCTGCTGCTGCAGTGATAAACGCCACGTCCTCGGCGGTGAGTCTATCCGCGCCAGCGCCGGGCTCAGGTCGGTTCTCCAGCCGTGCCTTATTCTTCCAGCCGGTTCGCAGCGGCTCTGGATCGATGTCGAGAAACGCCGCTACGCCGTCGACCGTCGCTTCGGAGGCAACGAGGTCTTCATAGAAAACGGGCAGGATCGGCGCGACGTCGGCGTACTCGAGGATTGCTTTCAGGGAGTCGTTCCAATGCTCGACCGCCATCCGCGGACCCCAGTCAGGATTCCAGTCCGCCACGTCACGTTTGCGCGACGCGTAACTCGCCGCGACATCGAACAGGTTGCGGACGAGGCAGATGAAGCGGACGCCCGGAAAGTGGGTGATGAGGTGGTCGAAGCACTCGTATCCGCGCGGTACCTTGTCGCCGACGTAATCGGCCGAGTCGTAATGCGCCTCGGCACGGCGCTGTCGCCAGGGGAAGTGCGACAGGTCGTCGTACCAGGTGTCACCCGCCTCCATCCGGAAGAATCTTTCTCGTTCAAAGTCGGTGGGCATGAGTGTGCGGGCGAACAGCCGTAGATTAAAGCGTTCCGTGCCCAACGCGATCGCCGGATGCCAAGCAAGAACGGCTTGGAAGTAGCTCGTGCCGCTCCGCGGGCAGCCACAGATGAAGAGAAACTTTTTGGGCATGATTCACCCTCATCCAGTTCCGGATGAACCCGCATCAAGGCCCACATCACCGATCAGACGGCCGAGCACCCGGTTGGACTCGAAGTGCTCGGCTGCCAGATCGCGGGCCGCGGCGGAGTGCTGGGCGTAGTTGGCCAGAATGTCGTCGGCGCCGGCGGCTGCCTCGTCGGCGGTGCGGAAGGTGACGATTCCCTTCCCGCTGGGAATCGTCACGAGGCCGGTGTCCTGCACGAGCACGGGCCGGCCGCTGGCGAGATAGCGGGTACTGCGGTCGCTAAACCAGCCGCTCTGGGCATGAGCGTAGACGCCCTGGGCGACAGAGAACTCGGCGACAGAATCCTGGATGTATTTCTGGAACGACTGGGGCGTGCCGACGGTGTCGGCGGGAGGAACGAGCCGCCAGCCGTGCGCGGCGAGCGCCTCGCGATCCCGCCCGTCGCCGTCGTGGATGTCGAGCGCGATCTCAAAGTCAGCTGAGACACGCTCTGGCACATGAAAGACCTTGCGGAATTCGTGCAGTTTGAGCCCGTACGTGATGCCATCCCAGGCGACCGGCCCAAAGCCGCACCGCCAACTGGCGATCGTTGTGAACCGGCGGATTGTCGGCGGAGAACCGCCCGGTGACGCGGCGACGGGCCAGAGTTCGATGAGTAGGGGCTGCCGTGTCGGCCTCCACGGTAGGCCTCCCGTGGGGATCGGGCAGCTTGGCGTGCCGATATTTTCCCCTATGGTGAAATAGTGGTCGTGCCTCGGTACGGCGTAGGGAACCGCCGGATCGGCATGCCAGATCTGCGTAAAGCCAGGATCGACATCGACGTAGGCGGTCGTGCCGACGGCTTCGACTACCTCTGGTACGGTGAGATTGCCGCTGAGATTGACGAGCAGGTCGCTCGCCGCCGCAAACTGTCGCAGGTGTTCTCGTGATCGCCCGCGGGTCCATTCGCTCGTGCGATCGATAATCGCTGTGCGCTGCTCGAATCCGAAGAAACGTGCACACTCGTCGAACCAGTCGAGGGCCGCGGCCGAGGGGATGTCGACACACTCCTCGACGAAGAGCACGTCGAAGCCGAGTTTCCGCAGGCCCGCGGCCCAACTGAACCGCTCCCACGCGCCCCCCGCGTTGCCGGGCTTGGCGGCGAGCGGTCCCGAAACGATGGCCTGGCGTTTCATGTCAGCACGGCGTCAAGGAAGTGTGTCAGGACGCGATCAGAGTCGAAATGAGACTGGGCGATGTCGCGGGCGGCGCAGCAGTGCCTGGGATACTCGGTGGCAATGCTTGCGACGCCGGCTGCGGCCTCGTCGAGCGTGGTAAAGGTCAGCAATCCTTCGCCACAAGGATAGAGAGATCCGAGGCCCGTGTCCCGGGCGAGCACCGGCCGGCCCGTGGCCAGGTAATAGCAACTGCGGTCGCTGAGCAGACCGCTGCTCGTGTCGACGTACATCTGTTTCGGCACCATGAATTCCGCCTTGGAGCCGGCGATGAAGTTGTGGTAGAGGCGGGGGCTCCCGGCCGTGGTAACCGGATCGACGAGCCGCCAGCCATGGCTGTGCAGGGCCGCGATGTCTTTGGCGTCACCCGGATCGATCGCCAGCGCCTGCTCGAAGGTTTCGCCGGGGCAGCGGCTAGGCAGCGCAAGAAACTTCCGAAACTCGTGGCAGCGCAGGCCGTAGAGGTGCCCCTGATATTCCACCGGTCCGTTCGGCCCCCGCCAGGCGCCGATGCCGGTGAAGGCCCCGTCGGGCCGTGGCGGCGCGAGGGGCCAGTGTTCGAGCACCACTGGCTGCGGTAGCGTGGTCCAGACAAGGCCGCAGGTCGGCACCGTGCAGTCGGGCCGACCGATGTTTCGGGCCAGCGTGGCGAACCGGTCGTGGCCGACGAAGGCGTCATGGAGGCCAAGCTCCCGCCACATCTGGGCGAAGCCTGGGTCGATGTCGAGAAACACGCGGCGGCTGACCGCGTCGAGGATGGCCGGGTCGTCGCAATAGCCCATCACGTTGACCAGCGCCAGCGCTGACCGCGCCTTCGCGATGATATCCGCTCGCGAAAGACCGAGCCCTGCCCTGCCCCGGTCGACGTCGAGGTAGAAGTGATTCTCGAGACCAAACTCCCGTATCACGGTGAGGAAGCCGCGACGATTCACCGAGTCGGCGAAGGCCGCCGGTCGCCCTTCCTCGTCAAGGCACATGCCCTCCTCGATACGGTCGAGGAAGACGACCTCGTAGCCGAGCCGACGAAAGCCAAGCAGGAACTGCAGGTGAAACCAGGTCAGCCCGCCCTGACGGATCGTCTGTGCGAGGGCGCCGCTATAGAGGATCGTGCCGCGCATGTCAGAGGCTGTTGGCCCGTTTCACGGCTTCGAGGTAGCCGTGTCCGTGCCGCAGGCAGGGTTCGAGATGGTTGCCCTCGGCCCACTCGTTCCAGGCGTTGACGAACACGAGTCGCTCCTCCATGGGCTGGTGCTGCACGCTGGCGATCGTCTCTGTGAGGCCTCGCTCGAAAGCCTCCGGCGTGGCGCCTGTGAACACGATACCATTCTCGCCGCGACGCGGGGTGTTGTCCCAGGAGACCATGATGCAGGGGTGCGACGGAAAATCTCCCTTGCATTGTCGCATCTTGCGGCGCGATTCGGCGTAGTCGTGGATCTTTATTCCGTCGCCCAGCGGATTCGGGAGCACGCTGAAGTGGGGCTCGAAGTCGACGTTGCCGTCGAATCCTGCCGGCCGATTATCGGTCACCGCATACGAGGTCACTCCCAGCAGATACGGGTCGGGCAGGCCGGCCCGCCGGCATTCGTGTCGGAGAGCATCGGTGAATGCCCGGCCATCGGGCAGGGAAAGCGGCCGGTAGACAAGGAACACCGGCCGGCCGTTGACCCGCAGGTAGCGGTGATCGCGAAAGGCATCGACGAGCCAGCGGGCGTGCCGCTCGTTGTCGGCCGAAGAGTAGGTCTGCTTGCGGAGGATCTCCTTCTCCTCGCCGAGCCAGCGACGTGACCAGGTCTCGTTCGCCCAGGCGAGGCAGAACGGGAAGTCGGGCTCGTCTGAGCGGAGCACCTCGTTGAACGGCCGTTCCAGAAGCCGCTGACCCTCGAACCAGTAGTGCCAGTAGCAGAAGGCCTCGATGCCATGGCTGCGGGCCAGATCCGCCTGCGCACGCCGGCTTTCCGGCACGCGGAGATCGTAGTAGCCGAGGTCGGCCGGGATGTGCGGCTGATGGTGGCCCGGAAAGAGCGGCTCCGCCTTACTGACGTTGGTCCACTCGGTGAAGCCCTTCCCCCACCACTCGTCGTTCTCGGGGATCGGATGAAACTGGGGCAGATAGAACGCCACCAGCCGGGCATGTGGTTTGTTCATGGCCAGGCTTCCTAGGCGTGGAGGTCGGGAGATGTCACGTAGCCAAGCTCGGTGAGTTGTGGTGCGAGGATGTGCATGGCGAGGTCTCGCTCCTCCGCGGAAAACGCCTGGCTCCACTCGGAGCGGCCGGCGTCGCCCACCGAGAGATCCCGTGTCGGCGAACTGAAGTGGGATCGCTCGACCCGCTGCTGTAAGCAGAAATCCTCCACGGCCGGGTGGAGTGGAATGCCCAGAAACCCAAACAGTGATCGTGCGGCTCGGTGCTCATCGGCGACAAGGTCTTCGTAGCGGATCTCGTGATAGCTCCCGGGACCGACCTTTCGGCCGAAGGTGGAGCCGATCACCGTGTGGTCGTGCCAGGCCCAGGCCGCAGTTTCGATATCGGCCCACGACATGCCGTCGGCGTGCTTCCGGCGGGCGATCGACGCGACGACGTCGCGGCCGTCGCGAATGATGTGGATGAACTTCGCGCCGGGAAAGATCTTCCGGATCGTGTTCAGGCAGCCCCGGTTCCAGACGTCGGCGTAGTGCGGGTTCTTGTCGCCCCAGTAGCGGACGTGCGGCCACTGCGTCGCGTAAAAGTCGCGAATCAACCCGGCGAAGTGCTTTGTCGCATGCTCGGCAAATTCCTCGCGGTGGGTGACCATGAGCCGCTCGTTTTTCGTTGCTTTGACCAGCGTATCGTGGGCCCAAGCGAAGAGCCGCATCTCGTGGGTGATGTGCACCTCAGGATGCGCGTTGAGCAGTTCATTCAGGAAGGTAGTGCCGGAACGCGGCGCGCCGAAGAGCACGATTGGGTCGGAGGCGATGGTCATGGCCTGTCAACTCTCGTCGTGGCGACGACCCGCCGGGTCGCCTCGAGGAAGCCGTGGCCGTGCTTCCGATCGGGCTCCAAATGGGCTCCCTCGGCCCATTCGTTCCAGGCGTTGATGAACACGATTCGCTGATCCTGTGGGCGGTTGAGCGTGCGGTTGACCGTGAGGCGAAGCCAGTCCTCGTAGCTTGCCGGCGTGTTGCCGTGGACGACCCAGGAATCTTCACCGCGACGGGCTGTGTTGTCCCAGCCGGGGAAGACGGTGTCGTACCGCGGGTATGAGACCGGCGGCGGGTTTGCAAGAACCGGCCATGCTGCATCGTAGTCGAAGACTCTGGTTTTCGACGGCCCCACGTCGAGCCGTGGCACCGTGCCCAGCAGGCTGAACTGCGGCTGGAAGAGCACCTTGGCATCGAAGCCCACCTGTGTCGCATCCCAGCCGGCGTCCCAGCCCGTTTCCACTGCCATCAGATAGAGACCCGGCAACCCGGCCCGCTCGGCCTCCCGCCGCCAGATGTCGGTGGTGCGGGCCGGCTCCGGCAACTGGTCGGCTCGGTAGACCATGAATACGGGCCTGCCGTCGATGCGGATCGCTCGGGGATCGGAGAGCGGCCCCAGCAGCCAGCGGATGTGGGCGAGGTCGTCGTTGGCGGAATAGCCCTGTGGCTGGAGCACTTCGGATTCGGAGCCGTCCCAGCGGCGCGACCAGGGCTCGTTGGCCCAGCAGAGACAGAACGGGAAGTCGGGCTCGCCGGTGTCGAGCACTTCGGTGAAAGGCCGCTCCAGAAGCCGCTTGCCCTGAAACCAATAGTGGTAGTAACAGAAGCCGTGGATGCCGTGTTGGCGGGCGAGATCAGCCTGAGCCTTGCGTGTTTCCGCGAGTCGCAGGTCGTAGAAGCCGAGATCGGTCGGTAACTGGGGCTGGTGGTGGCCATCAAAGAGCGGCTTTGCCTTGCCGACATTCCGCCATTCGGTGAATCCGCGGCCCCACCAAGCATCGTTCTCAGGGATGGGATGAAACTGCGGCAGGTAGAACGCGATCAGCCGCACGGCGTCTGTGCCAGTCGCGACTGGCGTGACGTCACCATTCGTTCGCGGTACGGCCGGTTTCCTGGTCAGGCGCTCGAGGTATTGCTCCACGGATCGCCCGGGAAGGATGGCCGGTTTGGCGGTGACCTCCAGGACTTCAGCAATAGCCTCGATGAAGGCAGCCCGGGCCGAGTCGCGGCTGCGGGCGGTCCGAATGTGTTTCATTCCGCTGTCGGTGAGTGACCGGCAGAGTGCGGCATCAGTCAGCAGTCGCTCGATGGCTGCTGCAATCGAGGCGGCGTCGTTGGCGACAAGCACGTGCTCGTTCGCGACGAGGCCGAGCCCCTCGACGCCGATGTCGGTGCTCACCATCGGAGTACCGTACATCAACGCCTGCACGACCTTCCGCTTCGTCCCCGCGCCGTGCAGCAGTGGAACGACCGTCGCCCGCACCTGATGAAAGTAGGGCACGACCGATGGCACCCAGCCCACCATACGCACATGAGGATGTCCTGCGGCGAGTTCGCGGAGCCGGTCGTCCAGCCCGTTGCCGACGATATACACCGGGTGCTTTTCCAGCAGCCGTTCGTCTATCCTTGGGAGTACGTCGGCCATGAAGAACTCGAGCGCCTGAACGTTTGGCGGATGCTGGTAACTTCCGACGAAGAGAAGCCCCGAACGATCTGCCATCGGCACATCGCTCGGGATCGAATCCTCGCAGTCGCCCACGACTCTTCCCGTCACCGCGTCGCCAAGAAATCGTCCGAGCAGTGCCCGTTCGTCCTCCGACACCGTGAGCACTGCGTCAGCGGCCGCGTAGACATTCAGTTCGGCGACGAGGTGTGCGCCGAATTGCTCGTCCAGTAACTCGCCGGACGGTCCGCCGACACGATCACCCGTGATCTTTCGGGACTCTCGCAGAAAATGGACGTCGACCGAATCGACAATGACACGTGTGTTTGGGGAGAGCCGCCGCAGCACGGGCAGGCAGAATTCGGAGACTGGCCAGAATGACAGCAACGCGAGGTCGAAAGGCACGCGTTCGACCAGCTCCGCGAAACCGTCTCCGCCGGTCCAGGAGCCGTCCTCTTGTCGCAGGGAGCGGTTTCCATGGACGGCGACTCCCTGCCGCTGCAGCGACCGGACATACTCGGGATGCTTGTCGATGCCATGGAGAGCGACGAAGTCGACACTCCAACCCGTCTCCAGGAGGAAGCGAACAAGGTCGTGGAGCCGACGGCCGCCGGAGTCGCGGTCCTCCTGTGGCACGGCATACGAGACGACGAGTGCCTTTCGCTGCGTCATGCGTGTACCCGTCCCCGGCCGCGGTGGGCAAGCTCCGCCCAGGAGTCGGCCCCTATGGAATCGGGCCGCCGCCGCTGCTCCCGGAGCGCCGCCGCGTGCCGCATCCGGAAACGCCTCCGATTGATTTCTTGATAGCGTTTCATGCCTGTCGCGTGGTCGGTGCCCGCCGTGGCGCCTTCCAGATGCACGATCACCGCCTCGGGCTGGTAGTAGATGCCATAGCCCTGCTCGCGGAGGCGGAAGCAATAGTCGGTGTCCTCGTAGTAGCCCGGGGCAAAGTCGGGATCAAAGCCACCGAGATCCGCGAATAGCTTCCGGGGCGTGGCGAGAAGCGCGCCCGACACGTAGTCGACCTGCCGGACGTAGTCGAAGAGGTGTTTCATCGCGTTTGACTCACCGCGGCCGAAGTGGCAGGCGGAACCGTCGGCGAAGACGATGCCTCCAGCCTCCTGCAGGCTACCGTCGGGAGAGAGCAGTTTGCCGCCGACGGCACCGACGTCGGGAAACTGCGTGAACGTGCGGACGAGCGGTTCGAGCCATCCTGGCAGTGGCACGGTGTCGTTGTTCAAGAACAGGAGGATGTCGCCGGTCGCTGCGGCCGCTGCCCGGTTGCAGCTTTCCACGAAGCCAAGGTTCTTTTCGTTCCGGAGCACCTTGAGCCGAGGTTCGGTCATGGCCATCGATGCGAGTGCGAGGGCTGTGTCGTCGGTCGAGGCGTCGTCGCTGACGATCACTTCGATGTTGTGCTCGCGAGGCACGGTCGCCCAGACGGCCTCGAGGCAGCCCCGGGTTATCGGCCACTTGTTGAACACCGGTACGATGATCGAGATGCTCGGCAGCCGCTTCACGGGCGGCTCTCGGAGCCACTCAACCTGTGGCGTTTTGCTGCAGTCGATAACGGCGAGCGAGGCGACGCGGCGCGCCTCGGCGAGCAGCGGCGGCTTCGGGGAGGCGACCGCGACGATGTCGATGCTGGAGTCGACGTAGGGCAGTTTCAGTTGCGGAGCATCGACCGCGGATGGTGGCGGCGAGAATGCGATGGCGTCCGGGAACCATTCTCCGGCCTGTGAGCTACCCATCAGGTCGAGAACCTGCAACGGACGGCCCAATCCCTCCGTGATTCTTTGAAGAGTCTCGGCAAGCGGTACTTTACCTCCTGCGTTGGAGGTCTTGGCTGCAAGCGAGTAGAGCGTGCCGGCTCCAGCATGTTCTTCGATCAGCGTGTAATGACGGTGAAGGTGGCGACTGAAGTCGGGGTAGGTCGTGAGCCACCAGGAGTAAGTCTCCGGCACGAGCAGGTGGGTTGCGCCACGGGCTCGCAGTGTTTCAAGATGCGCGATCGCGGCGAGGTCGCAGGCCGGATACCAGCCTGTGTAGGTGCCCCGCTCGTCGCAGGGAAAATGCCAGCCCTGTCGATCCCGGTAGCGGAGCAGGTCGTCGTCCCCCTTGCTGATGACGGCGATGACGCCCTGCTTCGGCACGTGGCGGTCCACGAGTTGCCTCGCACGGCGGACGGTCTGGCGGTAGAGCAACTGTTTCGGCGGTACCTGCAGGTGTGTCTGGATGAACCGCAGTTCATCGAGGACTTCCTGCACGGATTCATCCCGCGTCGTGAGGTCGCCTCGTAGCCTGGCGAGGTCGGCCCGCAGTTCGCCGACGGTCGCCGTGAGGGCATCGACAGCCTGCGACCCTGAAGCAGGGGGCACAGCGGCAGCCTGCTCGAGCAGGTTCGCACGCAGCCAGCTGAGGCTGTAGGGGTTAAGGTTGGGTCCATTGCCTTCGGCACGGTCATCGCAGAAGCAGGCTTCTGCACAGAGTGTCTCGTACATCTCGATGATGTCGGCCGGCAGGGCGAACTCGCGGAGTTGCTCCAGCGAAAACCGGGCGTGTCGCAGGGACGGCTGGAAGCCCCGCCAGTCGGCCTCCGTTGAAACAGTCGCGCAGCCGAGGGCGGCTAGCACGCGGGTCGCCTCCGCTCGGGCGTCGCTCGCGTAGGCAGAGTAGTGGGTCACCACCCGGCCGGCAGGCACCGTCGCTCGCAGGATTGCCCGGAGGTATCTACGGATGAGATCCACGGCGAAGGGAAGCGAGCAGGAGGTCCGCGCATGCAGCGAGGCAATCACCTCAAGCGGATTGCGGATGACGACGAGCGGCTTGATGCCGTCCGTGATCGATCTCCAGAACGGGAGTGTGAACGCCCCGGCAGGATCGGCCCACGCGCAGGGCTCACGGCTGGCACATCGGCTCACCCATTCCTCGGCGGCCGACCGCAGCGAATCCATCCCTGGGGCGTATTCCCAGCCCTCTGGAAGCTCTGGCGGGGCATCCCAGCCGCTACCGTGACGGGTAAGGATCACCTCGTTGATCTGTTGGAAGCCAGATGGCCAGCCGGGTTCCGGGCCGGACGCTGCAGGGGCTGCGACGATGGCAACCCCATGGCCTCGCAGGACCTCCATAACGAACGACGTGCCCGCACGCGGCATACCGAGAATCGTGATTGGCATCGTGCGGCGGGCGGGGAGGCCGTTCCGGGGCTTTGGCTGCGGGCGCTCAGCCTGCTTTCCCAACCTTAGGTTAGCGTGGAGCGATGTCAAATTTGCGGGATTTTAGCGGTTGGAGGCAGGCCGAGGTCCTGTGGGGAGGCGAGGCCGTAGCGGCACAAATCAGCGCCGGCAAGCTCCCGAAACACCGTCTTCTGGTCTTCGGACCAGGTCGCCCACGGGTCGGGCCGGCTGTATTCACCGGCAGGCACCCCCCCCTGCCGCGTGAAGCTCGAGTTGATCCGGTCACGGCGGAGAAAGGCTGCTGGCCCATCCTCTGAGGGGGCATCGAGAAATTGAAGCACGGCTGCCAGCGCCGTCTCGGGGGTGCGTTCCAGGTCGCCGTGGATCACGGTGAGAGCCCGCGCCGGATGCCTGCCGCAGAAGTCCATGGCGGCCCGCGCGTAATCCCGCCACGTTGTACAGGCCTCGCGGAAGTCATGGCTCCACTGCGGCAGGAAGCCGCGATTCCGCATCTCATCGAGTTCGTTCGCGGGTACGGTGGCCGCAATGTTCATCATCGAGTTGACCACCTGCCGGCCGTCGCGGAGCACATGGATGAACCGTGCGCCGGGGAACATGCCGGCCAGCGTGTCGGCCATCAGGCAGTAGTGGGGCGTGTGGTCCACCCAGCGCCTGCTGCCTGAAGACCTAGTGAACATCGCGTTGAGGCCGAGGCCGATCGCGGCGAGGAATTCAGTGGACGAAACCCGCTCGCGCCGCAGCCAGGAGCTGCTTGGCCTGGTTGCCCACTGCTCGAACACCTTCTCGGCACGCCGCTGACCGTAGAGTTCCCAGAGGAAGAATGTCTCGTCGCCCACGTGAAAGCCACTGTGCATGCCGAGCGCACGGGCCAGCGCGGTCGTACCCGATCGAGGCACGCCGAACACAAACACAGGATCGGCGCAGTACGTGAACGTCTGCGGCGGAAGGGATGCTGCCGAGCCAGCTGGATCGGTCATTGTGCGGGCTCCTGGATGCCTGCCGCCTCGACGATTCCCTTGAGCTTGAAGGCGTCGAACGTCGCGTAGTAGAGCGAGTGGAGTTCGGCGATCAGCGAGTCACGTGCTTCCTCGGCTTGCTGCAAGACCGCCTCCAGTTCTCGTACGCGGGCGACCTGCATGGGGAGTCGGTCGCGGAACTCCTCCCAGCGTCGGTGAGCGTCGACTGTGCCGCACCACTCAGCCGCCCGTGGGTCGTCGTAGAACGAGGCGAACTGCCACTGCGAGCGGCCCTGGCGTTCGCAGCGCTGGCAGAACTCGTCATACGTGAGCGGCCGGATCACATGCTGCCGCGACTGACTGTCGTAGATCACGACCATTCCGACCCGCTCGACGGCGGCGTGTGTGGCGAGATCTGTAGCAGGTCGGGGTTGACGCTCGCGGCCGAGCATCCGGCAGATCCTGAAACCCGCCTCAATGTCTTCCGAGCCAAACGTGAACTCTGGACGGAATCCCCCAGCCCTCACGAGCAGCGACCGCTTGCACGACGACCGGCCACCCCAGAAGAAGCGGTAGTCGTAGGCCTGGCCGTGCCGCAGGTGGGGGTAGCCGAAGAGGTAACAGCCAACCTCGGTGACGAATCGCATCACCTCGGTTACCTCCAGCTGCGGCGACCAATCGGTGTATCCGAGCACAGCGACATGCTCGAGCGGGTAGAGACGGTGCATTTCCAGATGCCGCGTGACGAGATCGGGATCGGCCACGTCGTCGTCGTCAAAGAACAGCAGCAGCGGCGCCGTGGCGACATCGACGCCGATGTTCTTGGCGACCGAGATGCCGGCGGCCGGCGATTCCACGAGCACGAGCGGCATCTGTCCGGCCCAGCGGTCGCAGACCGCCGATGTGTCGTCGGTTGAGCCGTCACTCACCACGATGACCTCGAAACGGCCAGAAGCAGTCTGTGCGGCTAGGCTGGCGAGCGACTCGTCGAGCAGTGCGGCGCGGTTGCGGGTCGGAATCACCACGCTGATCTCCCGCACTGCCAGGCCGCCAGAGCGGCGGACGCTGCACGCGGCCGTGAGACCGGTGAATGGGATCGCATGATCGGCCGCCGACACAGCCACGTGGGATTCTCGCGTCAAAGCCCGCGGCCGCCCGGCTGCGGCGATCGCCGCGAACAGTCGCTCCCGCGTCACGCTTGCTGAGTGCTCCCGTTGGATGCGGTCGCGGCCCTGTGCGGCCAGTCGGTTCCACAGGTCCCCATCGGTGAGCAGGCGGGCGATGCCGACGGCGAACCGGAACGGATCATCG
>Ga0304730_1000625_pt1 | contig 29708 bp, 45 predicted proteins | sample M_130628_MF_Meta_FD_190474 | JGI IMG/M metagenome (GOLD analysis project Ga0304730, IMG submission 190474) | Freshwater microbial communities from Lake Montjoie, Canada to study carbon cycling - M_130628_MF_MetaG (v2) (version 2) | ecosystem: Environmental > Aquatic > Freshwater > Lake | place...
ACAACAAATAATTGGAAGGATCTTGGGGATGGTAAGTTATCTGAACCTAGAAATCCGTTAGGTAGTATTGGATTTGTAGCTACGGAATCTTATAGAAGAAGAAACTATTAAATAAAAAAAATTTAAATATATTAACCCACCCAATAAAGGTGGGTTTTTTTATTGTTTGACAAAACCGATCCATATACTTATCTTATGTTTATGGATGATGAATCACTTTTGATAGACTTAATACTGACGATGTTTGGTGAACCAAAAAGCATCAACGAATATTCAGGACAAATATCCGTTGACTGTCCGGTTTGTTCATATGATATTAAAGCGTTATCAAAAACTGACGGAAAAGGTAATCTTGAAATAAATTACCAAAACCACGTTTATAAATGTTGGGGATGTTCAGAAACTCACGACACTCACGGACATTTAGGTAAGTTAATTGATAAATACGGATCAAAAAAAGACAAAAAAACCTACAAGTTAATCAGACCTGATAAGTTTGAAAAGAAAGAAAAGGTATTTAAAGAATTAGAACTACCAAAGGAATATAAAAAGTTTGAAGAAATCCACCCCCTACATATACCAAGAAAAGAGGCGTTTAACTATCTCAAAAAACGAGGAATTACACAAGAAATCATAGACAAATACCAAATCGGACTTTGTATTGAAGGAGAATATGCTGGTAGAATAATAGTCCCATCATTTAATAAAAAAGGCGATCTAAACTTTTTTGTCTCTAGGTCTTGGAATCCCAAATCAAGACTTAAATATAAAAACCCCGAAGCTGCGAAGGACTTTTTGATTTTTAATGAAAGTTTGGTTGATTTTAAGAAGGACATCTATATTGTTGAAGGTGTTTTTGACTCATTCTTTTTGGATAACTCAATTGCATTACTTGGAAAGTACATCAACGACAATATGTGGGAAAAACTATATACCAAAGCAAAAAAAGATATCATTATCTGTTTGGATGGTGACGCTTATGATGATGCAAAAAAACTATACGATAAACTAAACGGAGGTGCTCTCTACAATAGGGTAAAACTTGTCAAACTACCAAAAGATAAGGATGTTTGTGATTTAAGAGGTGATATTACTCCATATTATATACAAGAAAAAGAATGAATTTAAAAGAAATAGCAAAAGAAATACGAGATATCTTATCAGAAAGACAAAAAGAGTTAGAATTAACTTTTGAAGAAGAGAAACATAGATACACCATGAAAGATATTGATGGAACAATCAGAGATGATTTTCCTTCAGTATCAAAAGTGATGAAGTTATTTTATGATGATTTTCCTACTGAGGAGGCGGCAAGAAACGTCGCTAAAGGTGATCCATATGTTATGCAAACCTTAATTGAGGAATGGGCAGAAGCTGGTAGAATTTCTACCAATATGGGGAGTAGGGTTCACTACGAATTAGAGATTGAAACATTAAAAAGGTGTGGACTTAATAAAGAGGTAAGACAGCCGATCTATGAGTGTGATATGGGAATGATTATGAAGGGTGATCGTATGATAAAGGCGGGATATAAGTTTTTAAAACTTATGGAAGAACGAGGAGCAGTACTTTTGGATACGGAGATCGTTTTAGGTCATCCTGAACTTGGTTACACAGGACAACCCGATAAGGTATGGATAATGTTTAATAAACAAAAAACTGGATTTGGATTGGTAATAACAGATTGGAAAACCAACAAGAAAAAAAATATGGAATCCAACAACTACACAAAACCAATGAAAGAACCGTTTAAATACCTACCAAACAACGCTCTTGGTCACTATAATACACAACTACCATTATACGGTAAACTACTCTTAAAAATGTTAGAAGGGAGTAAATATGAGGATATTAGTTTTTATGGTTGTGTGATTATACATCTTACTGATGAACAAGATTTTACCGAATACCGAGTTTCAAAAGAAGTTGTGGACACAATTATGAAGATGGATATAAAGACAAAGTTGACAACATTAAAAAAATAAATTATATTAAACTATGGAAAGTACAATAACACCTATTTGGTACACCAACACAAGTTGGGACCATTCAACAATTAAAATAAACATAAATTATATTATAAAATAATGGACGAAATAATCAAACCAAAAATCAATCTAAAAGATCAACCAACCGTTGAGTGTGAGAAATGTAAATCAATTTACTTTAAAGAAGTAACGATTTTGAAAAAAGTGCCAAAGTTATTGACTGGTAGTCACGAAGATACAATAGTACCCTTTCCAACATATATGTGTAGTGAATGTGGTAATATAAACGAAGACTTTAAATTATTTGACAACTAATGGTAATCGGTAAAATGACAATATCTGAAGCGTTTCCACACCTTAAAAGTGTTGCGAATACGTACGGATTAAGGTTAAATCACGCAAGAGAGTTTAAATTTGCAAGAATAATTTTGGCGAATCTATATAATAGAGAATTAAATTAATAAAAATGGGAAAAAAATTAGTATGGTTTGAATCTTACACGACAATTTGTAAGTATTCTACCGAGTTAACAGACGAAGAAGCGAAACTGTTTGAAGAAGATGAAGAGAAGTTTTATGAAGAAGTTGATTTCAGAGGAGATCAAGAATTGGAGTGGGATAAAATTGAAAATGAAGACGAGTACGATTTTAGTATAGAGGAGGAATAATTATGATAACACACAAAGAATTTTATTTTTGGTTAGAAGGATATTTAACAGGTAAATTGGAGGATAAGAATATTGATATATCACCAATTGTTGAAAAAATGAATGAAGTTAAAGACGTTGATCCATTTTTTCCTAATCCAAGAACTACAGTTCCTTCACCATTTAATCCGGTTATTATGCCGTTAAAAAATAATGATGACCCATATAAACCACCTTTTGATATTACTTGTTAAACAAAAATTAAATGATAAAAAAACTTGTACACTTTTCAGATCTTCACGTAAAATTATTTAAAGATCACGACCAATACAGAAAGATATTGGAGAACGCGATCGACCAATGGAGAGAATTAGAACCTGATAGAATTGTTTTTACTGGTGATTTAGTTCACTCTAAAAATCAAATGACACCTGAACTTATTGAGTTTGTTGCTTGGATATTAACTGAATGTGTAAATATTGCAAAAACAATCATTATACCTGGTAATCACGACTTTCTCACCGGTAATATTGAAAGATTGGACGCATTAACACCTATCATTAATTCGTTAAATGACCGAAACATTCATTATTACAGGGATCGTGGTGTTTATGAAGACGATAATATTAGTTGGTGTGTGTATTCTCAATATCAAGGAAATATCCCCCCCGACATTACCGAGGCGAAAGGAAAAAGAATTGGTTTATTTCACGGACCAATACAAGGGATGAAAACAGATTTAGGTTTTGACTTTGGAGAAGAAGCATATGACATTGAAAAATTTAATGGACTTGAAGTCGTTTTATGTGGGGATATCCACAAAAGACAAGAATTTAAGTTCAAAACGGGGAAGGGTCATATGGTAGGATCAACAATCCAAAACAACCTTGGTGAAAGTATTACAAAACATGGGTATGGTATTTATGATGTTGAAACAAAGGAATATAATTATGTTGATTTATTCAACCCAAAACCGTTCTTAAAATTTTCAATAAAATCTTTTGAGGATATTGAAAACGGAACTGAAAAATTATTAAATATTTAATTGATATTATTCACACTTTTTAATTTATTAGGATATTTATATTATATGGGAAGATTAAAAATAAAAGATGACGATAAAAAAACTAAAGTATCTGTCGCACTTGAACCGGAATTACTAAAATTTTATCGGTCATTACATATTAATTTATCTTCTTTGGTTAATAAATTACTTAAAGATTATAAAGATGAAAAATACAAAAATTTGTAATGTTTGTGGAAATCAAAAAATGTTAAATGAATTTCATTTAAGACCCGATTCAAAAGACGGTTTAAGAAATGAATGTAAAAGTTGTACTAGAAATCGGGTTAACAATTACCGAAAGATAAATAAAGAAAAAACCAATAATTGGAATAAATCAACTTATCACAGAAACATTGAAAAACACAAAGAAACTAAAAAAAAATATAGAGATAAAACCAAAGAAGAACAAAAAAAACGAGATAAAAAATATAGAGAAAATAATAAAGAAAAAATAAACAATTACTTTAAAAATAGAAAAAAATACGACATTGAATTTAAAATAAGATGTAATGTTAGGAGTAGGGTGAAAAATTTTTTAAAAAGTAAAAATATAAAAAATAATAATACAACTTTTAAAATTGTTGGATGTGAACCATCAAAATTGAAAGAACATCTTGAAAAACAATTTAAGGATGGGATGAGTTGGGAAAATTACGGATTGAACGGGTGGCATATTGACCATATAATACCATTAATAAGTGGCATTACCGAAAATGAAATATATCAATTATGTCATTTTACAAACTTACAACCTTTATGGTGGTATGAAAATTTAGAAAAAAGATATTGAAAATGGAACCGAATCACTCAGAAATATTTAATAAACAAATACTGCAGACAGTGTCTGCATATTGTAAACTAAACGATATCCAAGACGTTGATGGTTTTATTAAGAAATGTTTTGACACTGGATTTAACATTGAGAAGTATGGTCTTTTGGGGAAAACACTTAATGAAGGTGAAAAAAACTTAAAAACGGGTATTGTTGGTGAAAAACAGGTAGAAATTGAGGTAATCCGTGAAATACGGGTGGAAGTACCAGTTGAGGTTATTAAGGAAGTTGAAAAAATTGTAACAAAAATTGAATATATTTCTGACAAAAGTGGTGAAAACGAACTAATCGGAAAAATTGAACAGTTGGAGCAAAATATTCTCCACTTAAATAAGGAATTAGAATCGGAAAGGAAAATTTTTTCCACTAAGACGGAAGAAATGGAAAATAATTTCCAATATGAAATGTCTAAAAAAGAAAGTGAGTTATACGAACTTAGACGTAATTTAGACATAAAACAAGATGATAACAAACTAAAAATGTTGCAAACAACAATTCAAAACCTTACTTCGGAGGTTAGAGAATTAAAAAAGAAAAACGAAGAATTAGAAAAACAATTGTTAGACACACCCAATCAAATCGGTAATACACCGGCAAGATTTCACGGTAGTTCTAACCTAAACGATGATTTATACAAATAATATGAACTTAGTAATTTGGGCAATGGTTGCCTACGGAATGACAAACATTTTGGTCTACGGATCAATTTTTAACGGATTTAGACAATCCATTCACAATTGGGGTAATAACCCATTAACCCCCTTCAACTTTTTAGGTAAGTTTTTATCAGGACTAATCTCTTGTGTTTTATGTACCGGAACGTGGGTTGGATTTTTCTTATCTATGGCTTATTTTTCACCAAACGTAGATATAATTGGACTTAATAAAATATTATCTATATTCTTTGACGGTATGTTATCGGCTGGATTAGTATGGGCGATAAATGCGGTGATAGAATGGTTTGAAGAAAATAGACCGAGTAATAATAAATAAAACAAAACAAAAAAATGGGAAAAGCAGCAAAGGCTCACAGAGCGAAAGTGGCGAAAAGAAACGTCAATGTTAAAGTACAAGAAAAAAGAATGCAAAAAGTTTGGCAAGAGGCTTTTGAAGAACAAATGAATGTTATGAAAGAAAAATTTGCAGCAATGTCAGGTGATACAATGTCAGGATTAACAGGATTATTTGGAGATGAGCAAGAAGAAACAATACAGGAAGAATCCGAACCAGCAGAACCTATTTCAGGAGATCAAACCGTTTAATTATACAACAATGACAAAAGAAATAGACTTTTCAAAGTTTGATAACCCCAACATTCAAGTTGTGTGGGAAGATTACAATGAAAATTTTACTCAAGACAGGATTAAAAGTGTTAAACACTATTTTCAAAAAAAATATAACACCACTAATGTAAATGTTATAACAAAGGCTAAAGTTCAGAAAGAAGACGGTGAACAAACGGTGGATGTGTCTGTAAATATTATGGACACAAACTACCAAGTAGAACTACTTAAACAGTTTCTAACGAGTAAAAATTATGACAAACACTTGGACGATATTTTGAATCATAATAAAATGGTTGAAAATAAAATGCAAGAGACAGAAACAGATAGTGCGGTGTTTAAAAAATGGTTTATTAAAAATATTGAGTTTTCAAACTTCCTATCATACGGAGAAAACCAAGTTGTTGATTTTGAAAAAAGTAACGGACTAACGGTTATTGAGTCTAATCCACCAAACTTCGGTGGTAAAACTGTATTGTCAGTGGATCTATTATTGTTTTTATTCTTTAACGAAACAACAAAAACAACAAAAGCGGAAGAGATATTTAACCGGTTTACCGATAAAGATAAAGTGACCGTTAAGGGTGAAATCATCATCGACGGTGAGGAATATATTATTGTAAGAAACATTGAAAGAAAGTTATCCAAAAAGGGTGAATGGAACGTTAAAACGGAATTGGATTTCTTTAAAAAAATGGCTGATGGAACCTTACAGAACTTTACCGGAGAACAAAGAAGAGAAACGGAAAAATTCATTAAAGATTCGATCGGAACAAAAGAAGACTTCTTAATGACAATCCTTACAACGGCAACAAATCTTGAAGAATTGATAGACTCCAAACCAACGGCAAGAGGTCAGGTACTTTCGCGTTTTATGGGTCTTGATTTTTTAAGAAGAAAAGAGGACGCAGCAAAGTCAATCTATTCTGATTTTTCAAAATCAATGTTATCAAACATCTATAACACAGAACAGTTAAAAACGGATAACGAAAATAACGAAACAAAAATCACCGAATTGAGAGATAATCTCAAAACGTACAAAGATGATCTTAAAACCATTGAAGAAAACATCGTAAAGGGTAAGGACTATCGAGACGATATGTTAAGAAAAAAACATACCGACATTGATGTTGAAATAAGTAGATTAAACCCAAGTCAAGTTAGACAAGAAATTGAAAATCACGAATACCAGGTTGAACAAACAAAAACGAAACTTAATGAACTTAACGTCGTTGAACCAAAAGAGTACTACAAAGAGGATGAACACGATAAGGTAAAAGAAGAATATAATGTTGCGTTTAAAGAGAAGGTTCAGTTGGATACAAAAATCTCTGAGATTCAGAAATTAAGATCTTCTGTTAAAGACGGAATCAAATGTGAACACTGCGGAATTGACTTGATGAATGCTAGTATTACACAACAAAAAATATCTGAACTTGATGGTTATATTAGTCAAAAAGAGGAAAAAGAGGGGTTAATGACTGTTTTAACAAGCAAAGAAAAAAGATTTGTTGATATTAAAAGACAATTTGATGAGTATGAGAAAAACAAACTAATCAAAGAAAAACACGAAGCAACAATTGAGAACTACCAATTGAAAATAGGTGGACTTCAGACGAAACTTACAGAATATGATAAGATGTTGGATAAAATCAAGGCTAACGAACATATTGATACGATGTTGATTAAAGCGAATATGAGGTTGGAAGATTTGGATAGACAAAAAACTCAAAAACAAAATCAGATTAATAATGATGAGTATTCGATTAAAACGTTAGAAGAAAAAATCAAAACGAACCTGAATAACATCATTAAAATTGCTGAAGAACAGGAAAAAGAAAAGATATATAAGATTTTCTTGGAAGCATACGGTAAAAACGGAATCTCAAAGATCATTATGAAAACAATGATTCCACTTATTAATTCGGAACTTCAAAGATTGATGGAGGAGAGTGCGTATTTCAAACTACAAATACAAATCAACGATAAAAATGAGGTTGAGTTTAATATGATTGATAACGGAACGGGTATTGAAAAACTTATGGCTTCGGGATCAGGGTATGAAAGAACAATAGCGTCATTAGCATTAAGATCGGTATTAAGTAAAATTTGTTCGTTACCAAAACCAAACATTGTAGTGATGGACGAAGTCTTTGGTAAAATATCAAATGAGAATTTAGAGATGGTACATAGTTTCTTTGTTGCAATCAAAGACTTCTTTCCTACTATTTTACTCATCAGTCACAACCCATTAATTACAAATTGGGCTGACAATCTTATTAATATTACTAAAACTGACAACATATCAACAGTAAGTCAAAAATAATTTAATATTTTATTGTTTTTGATGAAGTTATAGATATTTATTAATATGGGTAGTAAAAGATGTTGTATTTGTCGTTTAGTCAAGGGTGTTGATGAGTTTCACAAAAATAAATCAAAAAAAGATGGTATACAGGATTTATGTAAAGAATGTAGAAAACTAAATTCAGAAAAAAATAAATCTAAACTTAGTGAGTATAAAAAAGAATGGTATAAAAAAAATTCAGATTTATTAAAAAAACGATCTAACATTAGACACCATACTAAAAAAGAGGATATTAACAAAAAAAGAAGGGAGAAATATAATATAGACGAAGCGGTTAGGGTTAAATATAAAGAGCAACACAAAAATTATTATAAAAACAATAAAGATACGATTTCTAAGAACGCTAAAATTTGGGGGGATAACAATAAAGAAAAACGTAATGAAATCTCCAAAAAACATTACAATAAATATAAGACATTAATGATATGTAGGAGATTAATTAAAAGGACCGTTAAGTATTTAGGTACTGAAAAAGAATCATCAACCATAGAACTTTTAGGTTATTCACCATCATTACTTAAAGAAAAGATGGAAAGTAAATTCACTAAGGGAATGTCTTGGGAAAATTATGGTGAATGGCATATTGATCATATACGACCCATATCATCATTTGATAAAAATGAATTACCCTCAGTTATTAATTCGATTAATAATTTACAACCACTGTGGGCGTTTGAAAATCTAAGTAAGGGTAGTAAATATGAAGAAAATATTTCAAAAGTTTATCAATAGTTTAAAATTTATTTTGTATATTTGTTCTTATGAAAACAGAATTATATAATTTTATTGCTAAAAAAATACCCAAAGAGGATAAGGCTAAAAAATCAATTTTCCAATCAATTCTTGGGATAGTTTACTTTTTAAATATAGATGAAAATTTAATTTTAGATTGGATAAAAGACGCCGAAAACGATAATATTTTTAAAACTTTGAATTTTATAAATGGAGGTAATTGGATTAATGAGGTAAAAAATAAAAACTATATACCATTCATGATTGAATTATTTGAATGTAGACCTATTGGTCTTGGGACACCAAACGCTGCGTGCGGGGAGGGTGAGTTGATGATGATATTGTCCTCAACAAAAATTTTTAGACCCACAAAAAATGACATTAAAATAGACGGACAAACATTTAATCTTAAAAATGATGAACCAAGATTTTTTGCGGAAGTTACAGGTAAAGAATTAAATAAAAAGTTAATAGAAGTTTGTAAAAAATTAGGTTTTACACCTAACACCTATAAAGGAAAAGAATATGTTCAAGTATTAAATAAAAAATTTGTTGAGGAACATTGGAACAAACAGTTTGAAAAAACAGAAAAATCAAAAGTCAAAGAACTATTGATGACATTTTTATTGAATCTATTTCCGGAAAAAAGTATTAAAAAAGAAGACATAAAACACATAATAAATAATGTTATTATTAGTAATAAACTTGTTTGGGATCTATGGGTAAAAGAAGTTATTATATTTTTATTCAAAAATGGTAACAATAAGAGTGAAAATTATGTATTAATGAATGTTAATGGTTTAGTTAATAAAATCCCAATAGATTTAAACGATTTTATTAACTTGATAAATGATAATAAAATTTTATTTTCACAAGACTACTTTAGAATGTTCCAAGATAAAAAAGTTGGAATTTATATAAAATTTGTGAACTAAGTTTACAATTTTTTATAAAAGTACTATATTTATTATAAAATGAGTAAAATGAATAAAGTCAAAAATTGGGTCAGGTTTTTACACCTAAAGATATTGTTAATAAAATGTTTAAATTATCTAAAAATAAAGGACCTATTTTGGAACCAAGTTCCGGTGACGGAGCTTTTACGGAAGAAATAAAAAAAACTTCTAATAGAAAAATAACGTCAATTGAAATTGATGAAATTTACAATAATGAAGATAACATAATTATGGACTTTTTTGATTTGTTTTTAGAAGAAAAGTACGATACGATTATAGGTAACCCCCCGTATGTTGCGTTTAAAAATATTACCCAAAATACTATAGAAAAAATTAGAAAAATAAATTTTTTAAATGAGTTTGATAATAGAAGTAATTTGTTTTTATTCTTTGTAAGGAAGTGTGTTGAGCATTTATCTGATAACGGAGAAATGATTTTTATAACCCCTAGAGAATTTATTAAATCAACATCATCAATCAAACTTAATAATTTTCTTTATAATAATGGTAGTATAACAGATTGGTATGAATACGGGGATAATGCGGTCTTTAAGGGATATACACCAAATGTTGTTATTTGGAGGTATGAAAAAAATAATTTTAAAAGAAAAACAAACACAAATAATGGTATAAAAAATTTTAAAGTCAGTGATGGACAAATACTATTTAACAACGAAGATTTGAACATTAAATTTAGTGATTTATTTTCAGTAAAAGTAGGTGCGGTTAGTGGCAATGATCAAATTTTTACTAATCAGAACGGTAATAAAAATTTTGTATGTTCTTATACAAAAAAAACAGGACAATTAAAAAGAATGTTTTACGATGTTATCAATGAACATTTGGAAAGTAATAAAGAAAATTTGTTAAAAAGAAAAATTAAAAAATTTGACAATACTAATTGGTGGAAGTGGGGTAGAGGTTTTTATGAAAGCGATAAAGATAGAATATATGTTAATTGTAAAACAAGAGATAATGAACCATTTTTCACTAACGATTGTAAAAATTATGATGGATCTATTTTAGCCATTTTCCCAAAAAAAGAAATGGATATAAAAAAAATAACAAAAAAATTGAATTTAGTTAATTGGGAAGAATTGGGTTTTAAAGTGGGGGGAAGATTGTGCTTTACACAAAAATCTTTAGAAAATACCTTACTTCCGAATGAATTTAAAGAATTTATTTAATTTTATTCTTTTTAATAAAATAATATTTAAAATAATATGTACGGAATAACAAAAAAAATACTTATATTTGTAAAACAATTTAAAAACATATTTATGGCTAGACAGAGAAAAGTAACAAAACCCCAAGATAAGAGGTATATGTTATTTTTATATGGTGATTTTAGTGATGGTGATGAGTTAACAAACGAGATCAGCATGCAGTTTGTACCAGCAGTATCTTCTGAATTTTTAAAATTCACTTATGGTGAGTTTGGTGTTGTATTACACTTTAGAACTAAAGAAACCTTTGAAGACCTTAAAGAGTATGTTGATATGGTGTTTAACGATATTACCGAACAATATTTCTTGGTTGAAGTATCGGGAGATGTTGATATTAAAATGCCAAGAAAACTTAAAAAAGACTTTTTAAATATAGACGGAGACATAAAGAAAGAAGAACCAAAAACAGGAGGAATAAAAATAGATGAAGTAAGAGATAATAGAAACCGAGACATTAAGAATATGTCGTTTGATATATTCTTACCAATGTTTGACCCCACCTCACCCTTTAATAAGGTACAAGAAGAGGTATTACCAACAGTAGATGAAATTTTAGAGAAGATAACAGAGACAGGAATTGAATCATTAACAGAGAAAGAAAGAGAAATATTAGACAATTATGGAAAAAACAAAAAGTGAGAACGTTAAATCGTCAAACCCTTTGAATCAAGATGAGATTCAGATTTATTTAAAAGACATTAGAAAACTAAAGGTTATGACACCTGATCGTGAGAAAGTCTTGGCACAAAAAATTGCGTCAGAGGACTGTACCGAACGAGAGAAAGAACAAATTCAAAAGGAGATGTTGGAAGGAAACCTTCGTTTTGTTATCACGGTGGCAAAACAATACCAAAATCAAGGGATTGATTTATCGGACTTAATTGCTGAAGGTAACTTTGGTCTTATGAAAGCAATTAAAAACTTTGATTGGAGTAAAAATAACCGATTTATATCATATGCTGTATGGTGGATTAAACAATCCATTTTGCAGTCCCTTAATGAGCATTCAAGAACAATCCGTCTTCCAGTTAATGTTGTTCAGGATATGCAAAGAGAAAAGAAAGAGAATGAAAAGACAAATAAAGAATTGTCTGACAAATTCGCAACCCTACCAAAAATGATTGATCTTGATATGCACATCAACGAAGATGGTGACACCTTGATTGATATCATCAAAAATGAAAACGTGGAATCACCCGACGCTATATTCTCAACAAAAGATCTTTTAAAGGATAAGATGATGAATATAATGAGTGTTTTGGATGAAAGAGAAAGAGTGATCGTTGAAGATTATTATGGAATTACCGGAACACCAAGAACATTGGAAGATATTGGATCTGACTTTTCTTTAACAAAAGAACGTGTAAGACAAATTAAAGAGAAAGCTCTTCGTAAGTTAAGAAACGAATGTTCGGATTTATTTGAATATTTATGATAAAAGATTTGGCGGATTGGAATAAACGCCATATATTTGTATAACAAACAAAAAGGGTTAAAATTCACCGATTAATTATAGGTGATGGGTTAAGTAGAAGTGATTTAGGAAGAAACAAGCCTAAGTCGATAGGAAGATGGAAGACGATTCAGATACTAATGTTCTATCCTACTTAATCAACCCAAATTGTTAGTTGTGGTCTCCCAGAAGTTTCTTTATAGTAAGCCGACTTAACAATCAATAAAAAATTATACGGATCCTCTTCCTTTAATACTACAGGAACAAATAAACCTGTTGATCTACTTCTTATAATAATATCCTCATTATCAGAAACCTCATTTAAAATTATCTTACCAGTTAATTCATCAATTGCTAATTCAATAAGATCTTTTATTGTTTTACTTTCAATACCCCTTTCTTTTTGCCTACCTTCAGCATGACTACGATTATCAACTTTAACATCATATGTAATAAAAATTTGAGAACGTAGTTGGGCAATTCTTTTTTCTAACAATAAATGTTTTCTAATTGACTCTCTGAGTAGTGACATATTGATTAATCTTTATTATAAGTATTTATTAATTATAGTTTAATAATATGAAAGAGAAATTTTTACCTTGGTTTTTATTATTTTGTGCTTTAGGGTTGTCAGGGACTGCGGCCTATTATAGTGTTGTCGGACTATCAATAGTGTTTGTTGGTGTGGCATTACCCGTTATTATTATGGGAACGTTCCTTGAGATATCAAAGATTGCAATTGCAACATACCTACACGATAAGTGGAAAGAAACGTATGGTGTATTAAAGATATATTTAACCATTGCCCTTGTCACCCTATCAATTATTACCTCACTTGGTATATATGGGTTATTAAGTACTGGATTTCAGGGAAATATCGCAAAACTTGAAATCAATGAGAAAGAGGTTAAAAACGTTGAGGTTAAAAAGAAACGTTTTGAGGAAATAAAAACCGAATTAACGAAAGAAAAAACCACACTTGATGGTGATATTACAAAATTAAGAGATGGTCTCTCTAATAACACCACAACACAAACTGTTGATCGTAAGACAGGTCAATTAATCACAAAGGAAAATAATAACAATAGAAAATCATTTGAGTTACAACTAACCCAAGCACAAATAAGAAGAGACACTATAACTAAAAGAATAGATAATATGAATGATAGTATAACTAAACTAGATGTTGATATTTTAAATATGGAGTCAGAAGAAATATCAGGAAGTGAGTTAGGTGCTTTAAAATATGTTAGCGAATTACTTGATTGGGACGTTAAACGAACCGCAAATCTTTTTATTTTAATTCTGATATTTGTGTTTGATCCATTGGCAATCACATTAGTTATTGCCACAAATCAAGCATTTAAAGGGAAACGGAAAGACGAAGTTACCATACATGATACCATACATGATACCATACATGATACCATACAAGTAAGTAACCAAGTAAGTGACCAAGTAAGTGACCAAGTACCGACCAAGTACCGACCAAGTACCGACCAAGTAAAAAGGGTGTGGGAAAAGGTTAAAAAATTAAAAGAAGAAAGAAAACAATCAAAGGATTCCACTCCACAAGAAATGGAGGATTACTTTGAAAGGGAGGATCTGATTGATTTACAAAAAATAGAAGAAAAACCTAAAGATGAACAAATGGATACACCTAAAGTCCAAGAACAACCTAAACGTTTAAGTTATACTAATAGAAATGGAGGATCATTACGAATTAACCGATTTTAAACCAATAGGTGTAAACACTAATAAAACCCAAATAATCCTAACAGAAACAAAAAGGGATTATAGGAATTACATTAATTCTTTAAGATATCGGTATAATAAAAAAAACCCATATTTACCAAACTACGTTTTTACTAAAGATGGTGAGATTTATAAAATAATGGAACCAGAAAACTATTCATTATATATGGGTAAAGAAAATTTGGATAGAGACTCAATAATAGTTGCTATTGAAAATTTAGGTTGGTTAAAAAAAAATCCATTAGAAAACACGTACGTTAATTGGGTTGGTGATATTTATAAAAAAGAAGTGTTTGACAAAAAGTGGAGAGACCAAATTTTTTGGGATCCACACGATGAAAAACAATTAACTAAATTATCAAAATTAGTGTTAGATCTTTGTAAAAAATTTAATATACCAAAAAAATGTCTTGGGGATAATGTAAGACACGAAGGGGTTGAGAATTTTAGAGGAGTAGTAACGAGGAGTAATTTTGATTTTATACATAAAGATGTAAACCCTTCTTTTAATTTTAAACTTTTAAAAAAACTTATAGAAAATGATGAACCAATATGATGAAATAAAAAATCTTTTAAAAAAATCCAGAATGTTACAAGAACAAGTCGGACCAATTAATTTAGGTAAAAGTATAGAAGATAATATTAATGACGATCAAGAAAAAGAACAAAACCAAGAGCTAGATCCTGAAAAAATAAAAAAAGATAAAAGCAAAACCTATAGGATTTCAGGTGGTTTATTAACCTTACACGGTAAAGATAAAAAAGATTTAGAATTAACTAATGACGAAAAAACGTCATATCAAGAGACTATGGATGAATTTGTTACAGATGTTTCTGATTTATCCGATTTTGGTGTACTTAATGTGTATCCTAATGAAGTTCAGTGGAGCGGAAAGGTTATTGACTTTGATTTGGAATTCTTCTTCTCAATAGGAGAAAATAATGGTGTATATATCAATGGTGATATGATTAAGCTAGATGATAAATTAACCGAATTAGCGGGTAAATTAACTTCATTTTATGAGAAGTTTAAATCAAAATGGGCTAAAGTTGTCTCAACAAGAAAAAAAACCCAATTTAAAATAGAAGAACAATGAAAGACTTTTTAAAATTTAATTTTAAGTATATATTACTTACAGTTTTTGGTCTTTTATTGGTTTATCTTTTGGTTAGGATGTTTAATAAAGATACCAATAACCCTGAGTTAATGGAATTTAAATTAAACCAAATTGATAATAAGATTAAAACGTTAAACACAAAATTAGATAATTATAATGACTCAATTTTATTCTATAAAAAAGAAATTATGAAATTAAACACGGAAATAAGTAAAATAAGAATTAAAAAAACCGTAGTTAATAATTTTTATGAAGAAAAAACAGAAGAAATAAAAATCTTAAATGCTAAAGAAGTTGATAGTATATTAAGAAAAAGATATAAATATTAATATGAAAAGGATTATTTTATTATTTTTTATTGTGAATTGTTTTGTTTTGTTTGGTCAAAAACCAACAAGTAAAGATAGTTCTGAGGTGTGTTTTCCATATACTGTCGGAAGACAAATTTTATTGGATCTTAACGATTACGATAGGGTAAAAAAGATTTTAGTATTAACCGAAAATGAGGTTGATACGTTGGAGTTAAAAATAAAAAAACAAGAGGGAGTTATTAAATTTTTAGAATCAAAAGATACCGCATATAAAGAAATTATTGGAGAAAAGGACGAAAAGTTTAAAATCGTTGACGGGGAAAATAAAAACCTAAGAGACGATATCCACAAGTTAAAAACAAAAAACACAATAATTGAGATCGTTGCTGGAGTATTAATAGCATCATTAACCTATGTACAATTCTTTTTACAATGATAACTAAAAAAATGATAAAAACCCTTTATTCTGAATCAGAAACTAAAGAGGCGACGGGAGCAGCATCTGCCGGTGGATTTTCAGCACCAGCATTTAGTATGTGGTCAGAAGATGAAAAAGCAAAGTCAGAATACAAAAAAGGCGAATCCGTTGAAGGTGAATTTAAAGAAGCGACAGGTAGCGGATCGGTAGGGGCATATGACGTACCGGGATTTCAGGATGTTAATATGAGAGGGAATACTTTAAAAGGTAAAGGTAGATCTTGGAAAAAATCACAAATACCGGGAGGATCTTTCGTTAATATTAATCCAAAATGTAAAACATTCCCATATTGTAGCCAAGGAAATAGTAAAGACAAACCAGTTAGATTAACAAAAAACTCACCATTAAATGAAGCGATATATAACGTCTCATTAAGGACGGGGTTATCTGTTAATGAAATAAAAAATATTATATTATCTAAAATAGATAATCATTTATAAACTATTAGATATTTATTAGTATGGATAGAAAAATATTAAATATAGTAAAAAGAGCACTATCTGAAGGTTCAGGTAATATGTGTTCAGAATGTGGTAGAGGGAATATGTACGAGGGAGAATGTATGGAATGTGGATATTCTGAAAGTGAATTTAAAGAAAATACTGAAAAAGGTATGTGTTCAGAATGTGGTTCTGGAAAAATGTACGAAGGGATGTGTGAAGAATGTGGTTATTCTGAGGGGGAATTTAAAGAAGGTAAAAGTCTTTCTAAAGGACAAAAATATATTGCAAGACAGGCAAAACCATACAACAAAATAGACGGTGAAGATTTTAAAAAGTTAAGATCAAATAAATCGGAAGTAAAAGAAAGACTTTACGGCAAACAGAGTAAAATTGATATGAATAAAAATAATAGAATTGACAGTGAAGATTTTAAAATGTTAAGAAAAGAAACTTACGAACTTACTTTAGATAATACAGGAGATAAATTTATTTTTACTGAGAATGAGATTATAGACATTATTGAAAACATTATTTTAGAGGAAAAGAAAAAATCAAAAAAACAACCAAAAAAGGATCCTATTAAATTAACTAAATCTAATCAAGATAAGTCTAAAAAAGAAAATGATGATTATATCGATAGTGTTGTTAAAAAAATGAAAGATTATTTAAAAGACGCGTCTAAAGGTGAATACGAAATGAACCCTAAAGATTTTCCAAAAGGAAATGGAGAATTGGCAAAAATGGATAAAATGGCGTATAAAGCGTCTGATGCTGTTGAAGAATATATTGATAATTTTACTGCTGCTGGATTAGAAAATTTGGATTACGATGAAATACACCCTGATGAGAAATGGGTCACTGATAACATTGAAGGATCGTCAAGAACGGGTAACAACCCCGATTGGGCAAATGCGGTTGAAACACCTGTGAATAAAAAAAGAAATAAAATCAGAAAAGATAACTTACTTGCTAAATTAAAAAGAAAGGCATATAATAAATCACCACAACCTGTGGTAAATGATAGTTCTGGTGATGATAAAGCGTCTAAATTAATGATAAAATTGGAGTCAACCGAGAATAAGAAAGTTATTAGTGATATTGATGAAATAAAAAAACTTATGGGTTATAAACAAAAAACCCAATAATTAATCTTTCGTTTTTGATAGGTCTATATTATTATTAGTTTATGATGACAGATAATAATATGGATCGTTTTTTTGATTGGTTGGTTAAGCCAATGTCACAAGACGATATCACATCTTGGTATTTAGCCAATAACATCACCCCCGAACTTACGGAACTATTTAGGGATTTTTGTGTATCACTATTGGATCTTTTAAAGGACACCTATTTAGGTGACGACGGAGATGATGATGTTAGAGACACTAAGGTAGGTATGACGACCTCACAAAAAAAAGACCACTTTAAGTGGTGTTGGAACACAACAGTAACAAACTTTAAAAAAGAAAACATAGACTTCAAATTTAATGAGGACGACTCTGAATTTATAGAAGGGTTCTTCTTTGATATATTTTACAATCAGACAGATATTAAACTCAAAGAAAATATCGATGAGTTTTTTAAACAAATTTTCAACTATAAGGAGAAAAAAACAAAATCAGATATAGAAATATTCACGGACATATATAAAGTACTTGAAAGATCCTTGAAAAATGATTAATACATATTTACATATCCAATAAAAATAGTACTTTATAATAAAAAAATAAAAATTTAATTAATAAAAAATGGAAACTTTAGAACAAATCAAAACATTAGTAGAAACATTAACGGTTGAAACTACTAAATTTTACAGTAAAGGTAATAGTTCCGCAGGAACAAGAGCTAGAAAATCAGCACAAGAGTTAAAGGCACTTATGCAGGTATTAAGAAATGAAATTTTAGAACACACAAAAAAAGAAAAAAATGCATAATTTAATTCACCCGGTAACAGGTTTTATTTTTGTCTTTTCGATACTCGCAATAATTAGATTAGGTATTAATTTTATTAGGGCATTTTTATCGACACCACCTAAACCTTTTGAAATTAGTGAAAGTAACAGTATTATTTATGGTTTATTACTTTCTTACATAATTTCTTATTTAATATATTTTTAATATGATATTTGGAGATTTTATAACTAAAACAGGAAAATATTTAAAATCTGTAAGGGTTTTAAAAAACTATATTAGTTTTGATATGGTATTCCCATCTACTTGGGTTATGTTAAAGAAAATACCGGAAGGTGTTGAAATATTACAAAACGAAAATCAAGAAAACATTTTAATCACCTCTTTTGTTTGTGAAAACCAAAAAAACTTAATTAATTTGTTAGAAACCATTATGGAGTCGATAATCAAAACTAATATTGAAAGAGAAGAAAAGGAGAGGTTATTCAAATCTAAAGTACAGGAACTGAAGAGTATCTTTGAAAAACAAGATCTTAATAATTTAAAAAGTTTAAAATTTGACATTGAGGAATTAACAAAATTAATTGAAGATGAACCAGAAGAGATCGTTAACGGAGTTGCAGAAACAACTGAAAACGCTTAGTAATGAGGAGAAAAAAATTGAAATATTCTCTGAGAACTACAAGAAAAAAATATCAGAGGAGATAAAACAATTTAACCCAAAACTAATAAAAAATACACCAGTAGTTGATAAGAAATATACGGTATGGGAAAGAATATTGAGAACTTTAGGGATCAATTAGGTAAATTGGCGGAAGCTGTGGAAATTTTTGAAAACACATTTATAGATGATGGAGATTTAGAAATAAAGGTATCTTTAGATGAGGGTACCTTTATTAATTTAATGGAAAATTTAAATAATGGATCAAAAGACAATAAATGTGTAATTTCAATAGGGAACACTAATTTTACCTTTTTGAAAAAGTAGTCTTTAACCTATATAGTCTCTTCTTATCAAACCCCTTACCAACTAATAGGTCGTATAACCATTTTCTTTGTGCCGAAGATACATCCCTAACGAATATTGCGTCCAATCGGTTATGATCAATAAAATACGATTGGATTTCACCCAAAAGTCTATCAGATTCGTCTTTATCTTTTAATGAAAACACATTAACATCCAAATCTAGTTGGATACATATTTTATTATGTAAAGTGAAGATACTTTTAAGGTCTTTACCCGAACAATATTTCTTAATTAATTCATCCATTGTAATCTTATCTTTGGTTTGCCAGTCAAAAATGGTTTCTTCTATTTTGTATGTTTTTAAATCTAAAAACACGTATTCTGAATCCTCAAGAATGGCCGGATTGTTCCTACCAAGATTATCGGTTATAAAGATACTCTTTTGTGTTTTAGTATTTTTAGTTAACAGACCAATCTCGTAATTTACTGGAGTTGCATTCTCAATTGTTTTTTCAAATCTAACATTATTATCAGATAAAAGTTCTTTATATTTTGTTTTTGCTACTGATTCTCTAAAATAAGATTTGATAATTTTTCTTTTTTTCTTATTTTTGAATAAAACAATTAAGTAATTCCCTTGCATGAAAAATTATTATGAAATATTAGGTGTTGATGAAACTGCAACACAAGACGAAATAAAAAAAGCATATAGACAATTAAGTAAACAATACCATCCGGATGTAAACCCTGAAGGTGAGGAAAAGTTTAAAGATATTGCCGAAGCATATGATATAATCGGAGATAAAGACAAAAGAGAGGATTATAACCAAAAAAAGAATAACCCATTTGCTAATATGGGGGGTAGTGGGTTTGATATTCACGATATGTTTGAACATATGGTTAACAACCAAAGACAAACCAGGAAAGCACCTGATAAGATTATAGATTTTGAAATTACACCTGTTGAGTCATATTTTGGGGTAAAAAAAGATATTGATTTTGAAATATTAAATAATTGTGGTGGATGTAATGGGTCTGGTGGTGATAGAGAGATTTGTCACAGTTGTAATGGACACGGGTTCATTATAAGGAATTTTGGTACCGGAATGTTCCAACAACAAGTACAAATGGCTTGTCAAACTTGCCAAGGTGCGGGAAGTCAGATTAAAACGCCTTGCAATGTTTGTAATGGGAACGGAAGAAAAAAAGAAAAACAAAAACTTAGTGTTAGTATACCACCAAACGCCGATGATGGTGATTTTATGAGGGTTAAAAATAAAGGTGATTATTATGCTCAAATAAACTCACACGGAGACCTATTACTAAAAATAGTAATGAGTGAAAATTCTACATATCAAAAAAGTGGAATGGATTTAATTTATAATAAAAAACTTGATGCTATTGAAATGTTATTGAGTAATACAATGGATATAGAACACCCTGACGGTACATTAAGAATATCGGCACCTAAAAATATGGATACTGAAAAACCATTAAGGATACCAAATAAAGGGTATAGAACAAATCACGGTAACGGTAATTTTTATATAAAACTATCTGTTAGTAAGGGGGAAGAGATCAGTGACGAAGTTAAGAACAAAATAAAAGAACTACTCAAACAAACTGATAATATCACCAATTAATTTTATGGTACCATATATTGCCGACAAGGTTATATATGAACCAACAAAGATTAATGTTTTTTGTGTGGTCGATAGTCTTTGTTTACACGTTCTACATCCCGTAACTTTTGTTGCTTTTTTTGTTTCCATAGTTATATTTTAAGTATAAATAGTTTAAAAATAAATAATAAATATTTACATTTTAACGCACTTTTTATAAATTTAAATATATTTATATTATATATGGGAAAAATGGGAAGACCAAAAAAAAGTGATAAAGATAAAAAAGTTAAATACGGTATAAGTATTGATCGTTTTCTTTTTGATAAAATGAAAAATGAGGAAGTAAGTGTTTCTAAATTTATTCAGAATTTAGTTAAGGGGTATTATGAGAAAATATGAAGTTAATGAAAATTATTTTGATGTATTAAATGAAAACTCATCATATTGGCTTGGGTTTTTATATGCTGATGGGTATGTTAGAATGAAAGACGGAAAAAGTGGAGAATTAAAATTAAAATTAAAAGACACAGATAAAAACCACATTCAAAAGTTTTTAACTGAAATTGAAAGTAACCATCCCATTAAATGTGGTATTGATAATAAATCTAAGTTTTGTCAAGTTTCTGTTAACTCTAACATTATAGTTAAACGACTATTTGAATTAGGGTGTGTTAATAAAAAAACTTTAAAAATAAGATTACCTGAATTACCGTTAAAATTAATGAACCATTTTATTAGGGGTTATTTTGATGGGGACGGTAGTATAAATAAAGTTAAAAATAGACCAAACTCGTTTAATGTAAGTATATGTTCAAACAAAAAATTTAATGAAGACGTGGTTAAACTTATGGGCTACGGTAAAATTTACGAAGACATTAATTTCTCTGTAATAAAAATAAATAAAATTAATGAAATTAAAAATTTTAGAGATTTTATTTATAATGATGCTCAAGTGGTTATGGATAGAAAACAGGAAATATTTAAGCAAATAAATAATAATTTTAATCGAGACTATACTACAACCAAAAATAAAAAAAAATATAAATTAATAAAGTCAGATAACACTATTATGGTTATTGATAATCTTAAACAGTTTTGTATTGAAAATAGACTTAAATACTCAACCATGTCTAACTTGTCTAGAGGTATTGGTAAAACAAATAATGGGTGGAAGTGTGAAATCATTATTGATTAAATAAAATAAATAAAATATACTTAAATTAAAAAATATGGCAATAAGTTACATAGGGGGTAAAAGTAAAATCAGTTCTTGGATTATCCCGTTTATCCCAAAAGACACTGAAACATTTGTAGAACCGTTTAGTGGACAGTTTTGGGTATTTTTTAAAATGAATTTGGACCATTACCCAAATCTTAAAACCGTAGTTTACAACGATTTTAATCGGTTAAACTATAATCTTTATACCTGTGTTAAGGACCACCAAAGATTGCTCAAAGAGTGTGAAAAATTAGTAGTCCAAGAAAAGGGTGTACACCCAACCAATCCCGATTGTAAAGAATTATTTAACAGTTTTCAGGCTGAAATTTTTGATGCGAATTTTAGGGTGGAGGCTTACAATTATGAAATTGCTGCTAAGTATGTTTATGTTTTAACTCAAGTTTTTTCAGGGGCTAATCCCTCTAAATCTAAATTTATTGATTTAAAGGGTAAATACCATTCAAAATTTACGTCATTCAAGAATAAATTAAAAAAACCAGAATGGCAAAAAATGTTTGAACGAATTGATTTTGTTGAAAATACCGATTTTGAAGAAGTTATTAAAAAATACGACTCACCAAAAACATATTTTTATACCGATCCTCCATATTATATTGTTGGTGAAGGTACTTATTATTCAAATCACGATTTTGATAGAGATGATCACGAAAGGTTAGCAAATGTCTTAAAGACTGTTAAAGGTAAATTCTCATTATCCTACTATGATTTTCCAATTTTATCTGAGTGGTTTCCTAAAAATGAATACACTTGGGTTAAAAAAGAATTCGCTAAAGCGGCCGCCGCAAAGAAGGGAACCAAACAAAATATGGGTGAAGAGTTATTGATTATGAATTATTAAAATATTTTTCTTATATTTGTGATATTTATTAATAAAAACTATAATTATGGCAATTAGATTTACAAGCATATTAAGGGATATTATTCTTGAGAACACAAGAAATACAATACTTTTTGACAAATACGTAAAACCAGGGAAAGATAAAAAATCTATAATGACAATTCAGACATTATTTGATATCATTGCTGCTGACCCCACATCAAGAGTACCTGAAGGTATGGATTCCGATAACCTAAAACCGGAAGACATAGAGAAAGTAAAAATTGGTAAATACACTCAATGGATACTTAAAAATTATGTAACACCTAATGTTGATATGAGTGGGATTACAGACCCTAATAGTCCAGCGGTAAAACGTGCAATTGAGCAATCTCAATTACTTTTTATGGAAGACTTATATAAAATTACTGGTGATTTAATGAAGTTTGAAAGATTTAAAAATAGATTACCACAAGAGGCAAGAGATATTAATAAATTGACACCTGAAACTCTTTATGATCAAGTAAAAGACTTTTCATTAGAAAAAACTAGAGCAACTAAAGATGAGAAAAAAGAAGCATCTAGAACTTACGAACATCCTGGTGGTGAGGTAGTTTATCGTGGTAGTGAATGGACTGTTGTTAGAATTTCAGATCAAGGAGAATTGGGTAAAAATGCGGCTTGTTTCTACGGTGGACAACATAAGGATGTACAAAATGGTGAAACAAGATGGTGTACGTCGTCTCCAGGTCTTACATACTTCAACACATACATTAAACAAGGACCTTTATATGTTTTAATACCTAACTCACCAAGACCATTCACAGGTTCAATGGATATTGGATTGGAATCAGGACTTCCAGCATATAGATTACAATTCCATTTCCCATCTAATCAATATATGACACCTGACGATAGAAATATCAATTTGGTTGATTTTTTAAATGAAAATGAACCAGGACTTAAAGCGTTCTTTAAACCTGAGTTTGCTAAAGGACTTGCTAGTCAATCTTTAGTTAGTCAAGACAATTTGGTGTCAATCACATATCCAGATGGTAGTGCGGCATCTAAGTTTATTGGTCTTTATGGGTTTGATGATCTTTATACTATGTTACCTAAAAACATTAGGAGATTTAGTTTTTTAAACGTAGGAAAAGAATCGTTTAATTTACCTATTCCTGACGATATTGGTGATTACACATCGTTAATTGGTTTACACTTATCTAATTGTGTTACTAACTTACCTGATAGTGTTTGTAAGATAAAAAATTTAAAGTTCTTATCTATAACGGATAGCCCGAACCTTCAAAGTATACCTGAATGTTTGGTTGATTCACCACAGTTAACAATAGTCGTTTTGAAGAATAGTAGAACGGAAGGTGTTGTGCCGGAATCGTTTAAACAAAGAAATGAGACTGATGATCATTTTCATCTTTATTTAAATTAAAAAAGGGTAAAAATCAAAAAAATTTCTTATCTTTGATTAATGTAAAAAAATTAAATTATGGGTAACTTAGATATTGAAATTTATATGACGAACTTTAAGGGGTTTTTTGACAAAAATCCCGAACAGTTAAAAAAACTCATTGGTGATATGGACTCTGATAAGTTTTTTGGCGGGGTAAGAAAAATTGTTGAATTGAATTCCACAGAAGATGAAAAACCTTTAGAACCGACAAGAAAACAACTTATATCTTTAATTTTAGAACTAAACGGTACAAGTGACAATGTTGATAAAGTAATCCCATATATGGAACACCACATGGGATTAATATGTATGAATTAGTAACCTTATAATATTATTTTTATGTCTGAAATGACAAACTTGTTTAAAGTACAAGATGTTAATTATAGAACCGAAGTCTTTGAAAATTTCAATGAAATTGAGAACAAAAGTGTTGATATAGACGACATTTTTATTAACGTAGATGAAAAGGTCCCATTTAGGATTCAAGGTGCGTTTAAAACAAAATTTAAATCATACGATGAAACTGTTTTTTTAGAAAACTACGGAAACCCATTTGCTGATCTACACATGCATAAAAAAACTTTGGTGATTGAAGAAAATGAAAATAAAATAGCATTAAAAGTCTTCCATTATACCAACAGTAGAGACGTTTCAAAAAAATATTTTAGAGTTAGGCGGGAGATATATTATTTGACTTATAATATTAAAAGAAAAACTTTTTATTCGGGAGAACTCATTCTTAAAAGAAAGGTCAAGATTAAATCTAAGATGTCCGTACATAAGACAGATTTAAAAAATATAATGGTTTATATCCAAACATCACATTTTTTTAAAAGTGATGAGAAAGATAATAATGAAAATTTAAAACTTAGAGATGAGGCAATGAGTCTTTTTTTAGATAGAGTCTCCGAAAGATCAGGACTTAAATTTGATAAAGAAGATTTATCGCACGGAGATAAATTCTACCAACTATACTTAAAATCTTCAGGTATTAAATATCCGGATGCTTTCTCAAAATTCAAAATATTTTATACACCTAAAAAAGAGATTAGACAACACGGTAATAATTTAGTTACTTGGTTTATGAAATCACAAAACTTTAAGGGGACTAAAATCCGAGAACTGTTGAATAAGTATGATAATATTGATCTTAATGGGCTTAAGATTTTTTATGAAACATTTGGTCAAGATTTGTTTAATACAATTAACAGTGAATCATTTTTAAGTGCGGAAACACCTAATTATTTTGCATATTATGGGTCAATAATTGAAAACATCAGTAAAAAAGAAAAAGAAAACATTGTTAAAATTTTAAATACAACCAATACTGAAACACTATTAAACTCATTATCCGATCACATCCAATATAAAACAAATTTACAGAGATATGGTGAAAACGTTAAAATTACAGCAACAAACTATGATGATTACGTAAAAGAACACTCAGAGTGGTCAACACTTACCCAGTCCTATCGTTCAGGTTTGGTAACAAGATTTTATGGGGATGACGCATATTTAATTGAAAAACCAATCAACCACGAAGGTGAAACTTACTATCCCGTCTTATTAAAAACTACCGAACAATACGAGGAGGAGTCAATGCATCAGAGTAACTGCGTTAGGACTTATAGTGAATCCCCGTACTGTTTTATCGTTTCACTAAGAAAAGAGCATATTAATGGTGACAACAGAGCCACGATAGAATTTAGATATGATACCAAACAACTGAAAGTGGTGCAAAAATTAGGTAAATACAACAAAGGGTTAGATGATGAATGGTCGGAACCGATACGACAGTTGTTGGACTTTGCTAACTACCTTTACAGTAAAGAAATGATTAATTTACCTACAATGGTAAAGAAATACCCAAACGGTAAATCATCTAAAGAGGTTGCAATATTTAAAAACGAAGATAATATACATAATATGTATCCAGTGTGGGAAAACCAAAATACTGTTAGTGACTATTTACTAGGCGAGTTAGATAATTATAATCTATTTGATGAACTTTATTAGTTATGGAAGAAAAAAAAGATTTTAAAATACCTGATCATATAATTGAAAATTATGTGAAAAAAAACTCAGAATACCCATCAACAATACAAACTAAAAATGTTATTGCGGATTGTATTGACCAATTAAAATTAAAAAACAAAACACTGTGGTCAAGTTCTTATTTTGATGGTGAAACAACATATATAAAGGAGGGGTTATTAAGATATGGTTCTGACGACATTGTGTTATTTTTTAGTAAAATAAATAATGAGAGGGTATATAGGTTATTTATTCTATACAACATAGATAATCCTAATAATATTTTTTTACTATTAAGAGGGTTAAATAAATTTTTTACAATAGATTGATATGAAAGTTACGGTAGTATACACGATGAAGGGATGTCCTTTTTGTGTTATGATTAAAGAAGAATTAGAAAAAGAAAACATCCCCTTCTTAGAAAGGGATATTGACGAATACCAAGAAGAGTATAATGAGTTTTCAAAAATAACTGAAAATGATTATGTACCCTCATTGATGTTATTAACACTAGATGATAAAGATAACGCAACAAACGTAGAGTTACTTGCTCCTGAAAGAGATTTTAATGATATCTATGAGGGGGTTAAAATGGTGAAACGGTATTTGTTATAACAATACCATTTCACCAACCATATCCAATTTTTCCCACAATAATTTATCATTTGGAGAGACGATTTCATTAATTGAGTCGTAATTAGACATATCAAAACTATCAACCAAATTTTTGTATGTGAAAGGAAATACATCCAATATAAGTGACCGTAACCAAGATGTTCTAACGGTATGGTTATCATTCAGGATCTCAAATTCAGAATTTAAATTATCAATCTCAAACGGTCTATACTTACTATATAGTTTCATATTCAACTCTTTTGAAATTCCTAATGAGAAAACATTATATGAAATATGACGTAACAAAATGTGATACATTTTTTCATTATCATTTGATAAACCGTAGTAACGATCTGAAACATACACCTCCTGACTAAGATCTGTTTTTATAATTTGGTGGTTAGGAAACTTATCGGACAGTACTTGTCTAACCTCATCAATATTAGGAAATAAACAATCAAAATATAAATAGTTATTTGACTTTTCCAACTTAATGTTGAAGTATAATTTATTTTTGGCGTGAGAATTAACAAACACCTGAAGATCTAACTTTTCCTTTTCATATAACTTATCTGAATGATACCCAATGTACATATCCCTATTGTCAAACTCAACGTTATAATTAATTACATCAATAACCTTGATTACATTAATTAGTGTGTCATCATAAGACTTTAAAAAATTTATTAAGATATCTGATAAATTTAAAACAACATCCGATGTTGTTCTACCTCGTACAATAAAAAAATTCCTAATGTTTACTACCGTTATTTCAGTATTTGCATTAGGAAATGTTTTATTTATTTCATTTACAATAAGACTTGCAAAAATATTACATAGATTTTTACCGTCTAAGAAGTTATAAACCTCAATTGTTCCCATATTAACTTATTTATTTTTTATTTTAATTAATTTTAAATAAAATAAAATATAGGTTAAATAGTTTTTATTTTTTGTTGTAGTATTTCTCAACAATTTTAGTTACCGCACTCTTAACAGACTCATTGTTTTGTTGTTGTTGAGTTTGTACCGGTTGTTCTTGTACTTGTTGACCATTGTTTTTGTTTTTACATCCACATCCCATGACTATAATTTTTAATTAGTTTATTATATATATAAATATTTATAATTTACGATTATTCATTTGTAAATATAAAGTATTTATAAAATATGAGAAAAACAATATTAAGAATATTAAAAGAAGAAACGGAAGAATGGGTTGATATCAGTCCTAATGAGTATTCTGCTCTACTAAGGGATGTTGGTGGTGAAAGTAATCGTATAAAAAAACTTAAAGAATATGGAGGTAAAAAGATTAAAATTACTGGTGATTTAAATCTTTCAGGTAGAAAAGACATTGAAAATATAGATAGTATTGATTATGTGGATGGTAAGTTAGATATATCAAACTCAAGCGTAAAATATTTTGATAAAAATAAAGTTAAAGGTTATTTCTCTTATTGGGGTAGTGAAATGCAAAAAGAGGAAAAAAGGAAAGAACTTGAAGGTCGTCTTGAACAACTAACTAAACTTAGAAATAACGGTGCGTGGGACATTGAAAACGATGACATTATTTCAAACGAAACCGAAGCGTTGTTTAATCATCTGATGAGTGAAGGTGATGTTGAAAAAGGTGAGGATAAATATTATATTTTTCCGTTATATAGAAGTACATATGGTGGATATTATATTTGGTTGGGTAACAACGTTTTTGAGCAAGAATATTTTGTCTGTGTTGATGATAAGATTGATGATGCTGCTAAAGAATCTTTACAGAATATTGTTGATGATTTAGGGTATGAAGCATTTAGACCCCAACTATGGGAAAACTTTGTGGATGAAAAAGAAGCGAGGTTATGGTTATGGGATGAGTTTTCTGGTATGATATGGGATAGTCCTGAAGATTATGGGGCTATTAGATTACAATCCAACGAACAAATAAAATATAATGAGGTATATAGAAAATCCATATCAAATTTAGAAAATAAATTAAATGCGGAAAATCTAACCGAAGAACAGGAGGATGAGATAAGAAACCATATTTCTGATTATGAGAGTTTAATAGAACATAATGAAGAAAACCCTGAAGGTGATTACGATGATGATGCGGTTGAGGCAATCATAGAGAGTTGGGTGGATAATGAAGTGGATGAGTTTCCACAATATTTAAAAAATCATGGTTTCGATTCTAAATATATTTTAGATTTTATAGATATGGACTCTTTGTTTGGTTATATAATTCGTAGTGACGGTTACGGACAAATTTTAAACAGATACGACGGTAGAGATGATGAATATAAGGTAAATGGTAGTTGGTATCACGTAATGAGAGAAAATTAATAATTTACACCTACAAAATATTTTACTACACTTTAT
>Ga0304730_1000627_pt1 | contig 29565 bp, 43 predicted proteins | sample M_130628_MF_Meta_FD_190474 | JGI IMG/M metagenome (GOLD analysis project Ga0304730, IMG submission 190474) | Freshwater microbial communities from Lake Montjoie, Canada to study carbon cycling - M_130628_MF_MetaG (v2) (version 2) | ecosystem: Environmental > Aquatic > Freshwater > Lake | place...
TTACTTTAAGTAGGTCCGAAGTTAGCATTTGTTTAGCCGGATTACCATTAAGCCCTAAAACCCTAAATAATAGCGGGAAATAGTTTGGATTAATATTACCGTCCCAATCGTCTATTAACTGCGTCTTATAGGTATTTCCTAGATCGTAGCCTATTCCTATTATAATCCCCGTTCCCCGATAACTTGGCCTAAATAAAAACTTATTATAGTAGTTTTTATTTTCTACCTCAAATTGAAGTATTAAGTCAATAGCGGAGCGGGAAATCATTTTATTTATACGGTTCGTAAACTGTCTTACCGTTAACTCTTTTAGCTTTAAGTATTTGTTTACGTTGCTTACCCGTAGACTCATAGGAAACGTGAACCCAATCCGGATTACTGTCCGATCCAAACTCCCAAATTAATTGATCGAACTCTAGGCTTTCTTTTATGTAATCAAAAACCATTTTGTTAGTAATTCCTTGTAGGCTTCCGTCCATATCTATATCGATAGCTTCGCCGCTACAATGCTGACTAGTCGCAGATCCTCCGATACATTTATTTAACTCCTTGGACCTATAACCGCTCGAAATATGGATCGGGCAACGAAAATTAACTCGAATAGGCTCGAATACCTTTTCGGCTAGTAACTTAAAGTTCTCTATATGTTCGGGACTTGGCATATTAGAAATTCCTTGTCTCTTTGCTGACTCGCTACGGATTAACTCCGCTAATTCTAAGTGTTCGCTTAACTTCATATTATAAGTTTTTGTTTCCTTTTATATTCTCGTAAAGACTCTTAAAGAACGCCGCAAATACAATGGCTACGAAACTGTGGTAAATTGTATCGCTTACTACTAGGTGCTTTTGGAATAGTCCGGTTCCTATATCGGAGACCGCAAAGACGCACATCATTATAAAAGCCCCTACTCCTATCGCTATCGCTCCGTTTAATGGAGACTTATCGCTTAATAAATGCCAAATAAAATTCTTTATCATTTCTTTTTGCGTTTAACTGTTTTCTTAATTTGTTTCTCGTTATTATTTTTTACCTCTACTATTAAATACATTATCGTAAGACAAAGTAAATAAATATAAATACTTAATAAATTACTTTCAATTTCTAGCTTATTTTTAGCCTTATCAGTAATAGAGTTTCTTAACTCTTCTATATTAGTATAAATGTTAGCCTTATAGCTTAAATACTCCTTACTAAAAAATGCCGTAGAGTTTAAACTGTCAAAGGCCGGCTCTTCTATATTCTTGGCTAATTGGTTACTAATTTCTAGGCCCTTATTGTAAAATACTTGCGCTTCTTGATCTAAGCTAAAAACCTTTTGTTTTCTCCTTTGTAAATGTTTGTTAAATGTATCTAGGAAACTAGAATCTTTTGTACTTGTATAAGCTATCGCGTAGTAAGTTAAAGAGTCAGTAGAGGACCTAAGATAGTAGGCTATTTTCTTACCTTCGTCTAGTTTGTTTTGGGCTATTTCTATTTCCTTTAAAGCGGACATAGATAGGATAACGCACGTTACCGAGACTAGAACGATTACATAATATTTAATTACTTGTAAGTTCATTTCTTAACCTTTTTTCTCGCCTTTTTTACTATTGGCTTTTTAGGGGCCGGCTTATCCTTTAATACTTTGGATAGCATTAACTCGACTCCTTTAAGTCCTAGGAACCCTAATAAAAAAGCTATTGAAAATTGATAGTTAACCTTTGTAACGCTGAATAAATCCGAGGCCACCGGAGTAAGATAATTAGCCGAGGCCACCCCCGCAAATATTGAAGTAATAGACTTACGAAGGTCCATTTTAGTATCTTTGCCTATCATAAGAATAGATCCAAAGAGGCCCGCTACGCTCATTCCTATATTTATCCCCAAATTTTGTAAGACCTCTCTCATTAATATATTTTTTTAGAATACCCTATCGTTACTACGTTAGTCGAGTACCCTAAAGAAAATATGTCTTTTTTCGGCGTTTTATAGTTTAACCCCAATCCTAGACCTAGTTTCCCGTCTCTTCTATCGTAGGAAGTAAAGCCGCCTATATAAAGCGCGCCTTTCTCCTTAGTAAAGATATAATTATTTCTAATTATAGTTTTCTCGGCTAGTAGGGCCTCGAAGCCCCTAGATTGGATCTTATTGCGGGAAATTGTATCGTTAATAACGAATCTATTTGAGTCCTTAAATATCGTATCGGAATAGGCCTTTACTTCGGCGTAATCCTTAAGGATAAAGGTCGTATCGTGGACCTCGTCTACTAGGTAGGCAGTATCTAAAACCTTGTAAGATATGTCCTTCCCTTTCTTTGTGATCTTGAAAGTATCGTACTTGTAAAGAGTGTCTATTTCGGTTCTAGTTGTCGTAAAATCAGTAGGGCGACTAAATAATAGCCACCCTACTACTAAAATCAATACTACTATAAACAAATTTTTCATTCTATAACTCCTCTTCTATTTCCTCTTCGTCAAAAGTTACACCGGTTACCCAATCTTTTAGGAAGTGAAACTCCTCTAATCCTTTAGGATTTAATACCTCAATAGGAGTAAAGTCGAACTCGCTTTCGTTAAGTTTCTTAACGTCTTCTCTTAATTTCTTAAGACCTTCTTTAGCGAATTTATATTCCCCTTTCTCGTCGGTAATTAAAACGCCTTTCTCGTCTGCGGCGGCGTTATCTAATCTAAGTTCCTCGACTTTGTTAACATAGTCTTGTTGATAAGTTTTTAGCTTCTCGCCAAACTTAAATAACTTTTTTTGGACCTTAGTTTCTTGTTTGCCGATTACGGCGTTAATTTGAGCAATTACTTGCCCGATTTTTTCGTACTTCATAAGTTAATTATTTTATACAAATTTAAAGTTATTCTTGTATTAAAACCAAATTTAACTGAACGGCCGCCCAATCGTAGGCCCATTGGTTAGCGTTATTACTTAAATCCCACTCTATATAATCTTGGCCCGTTATTGATAAATAGCCTACTATTAAAATATCAGTATTTATAATTATTTGTTCGGGTTCCGTTTCGTTAGCGGGTATAATTGTTTCGCTTACATTTTGTAATTGATAGCTAAAAGTAGCGGCGTTTAAAAAGTTATCCGCAGTACTAGACAAAACAAAGTTATTAGCTTCTTTTTGTTCTCCATTTTGCCAAGTTATAATAGGCTGAATTTTCATTTTTTATATTTTAAGGGTAAAAGTTTTCCATTGTAGAGTCTTGGCTAGTAAAGTTATTATAACTAATATTAGCGTTAAAACTTAGTATAAAATAAGATAAAACTAAAAATAGAATTATCTTAACTATTGTTTTTATTATGTTTAAGTTTATTGTTATCATACTCCGTATCTTATTCGTGTTGCGGCGTAGGCAGTATCTACCCAAGCACTTAGTAAAGGCGATCCATAAACGGTATAATAGCCAATTCTACCGTTTAACCAATTATTATAACGTAACCCTAAAAAAGCACTCCAAGAAGCGTCGGTAGCTAGATTATAACTATTACTAGCCGTAGTTAAGTATCTTGTCCCTCCGGTATGTAAATATATTCCCATTGTAGCACCGTCGTAAATTGCCGTAACCATATACCAAGTATCAAACGCAAAAGCCGGAACTCCTCCCGATCCGAAAGTAATTGTAGTAGTTTGTCCGGTTCCACTTGTCCCACTCCAACGAGTATGATTTATATGATAACCTCCCGAATTATCGAAGTACATACTCCAACCGATAGGATTACTTCCCGATCTACCTTCGGCCGCTACTACTCCCGGAAAAGTTGAAGTAAAAGAAGACACTCTTACCCATACAATAACGGTATAACTTGCAGTCCCACCCATTTTTATAGCATTGTCTAACCTAACCGATTTTTGCGGAGTGTCGCCCGGAATTGTTAAATATCCGGGAAATGTAGAAGTATATTGATCTATCGTAGTAGGGGTTCCGTTTCCGGTTCCCGTTACAAAAGTACCGTTTAAACCTTGACCGCTTAAATCCCAAATATTTTGACCGTAATTAGAATATTCTCCGTTTAATGCAAAATCAAAATAATTCCCAAAAGGGATAGCGGGATAATAATATCCGAAACCGTGCCACCCGTAAAAATTACTAATATTAGTAGTCGCTCCGTTACTTCCTACCGCAGTTACTAAAGTTAATTGGCGCAAAGAAACGTTAGTACTAAGCATACCAACGCTAATTCTAATACTATTTATTCCTAAAGTTCCGCTACTTGGGAGTGGCATTAGTTATTATTTTTAAGTTCGTTAATTTGTTTTTGTTGCTCTTTAATTGCTTCAATTAATAGACCTACAATATTGCCATAAGCAACGCTAAACATACCGTCTTCATTTTTTGTAACTACCTCCGGTAAAACTTTAGCCACTTCTTGCGCGATTAATCCTATTTTCTTTTTATCAGTTTCTACATCAGTTCTATAATAACTAACACCTCTCATAGATAAAACTTTATTTAATGAATTATCTATCGTATTAATATTTGTTTTTAATCTAGAATCCGAATATGCTATTACATCTCCTAGGGCTGTAAAGTTACCACTAGAACCCGCAAACGTTGCGCAAGTTTGAGTAGCTCCCGCGCCGTTAGTACCCTTAATCCTTAATCCTTCGTTATAGTGTACTTGAATATACATCCAAAATGTTTCAAGATATATACCTTTAAAACCTAAAGTACTTTCATCTTCATTACCAAATATTAATTTAGGCGAAGTTCCATTCGTTCCGTCGTTTATTCTTGTAGCCGACTTTAACGTTGATACTCCATTTACCGTTAATGTCCCACTAAACCTACCCGCTCCGTTTATATCTAACTTATATGCTCCTTGATTTGTTGCGTAACCTACCTCTAATCCCGTAGTATTTTCAAATCTAAAAGCGCCGCCATTCGTATAAAATCTTAAATCAGTAGAGTTGGAGTATATAAAGGCTTTACCTACGTCCGCAGTTTGAAACGCTAATTGTCCTCCCGTTGAACCATTTAAAGATAGCGTCTTATATCCCGTACTATTAGTTAATGTAGTAGTTCCTAAACCTAAATTTCCCGAAGCGTTTAAAGTCATTGCCGTTGTAAAAGTAATAGCATCACCCGCCGTTCCCGAAGCGGCGTTATACCATAAATGAGAACCGTCATCTTGCCAATACATATTAGCAAAATCAGTAGAAATATATCTTGGCGAATTACTTGCATTATAAAAAACATTAGTTGAAAATGCCGCACTATTATAAGATGAAGTACCAAATATAGCCGCCGTTCCTATTTCTACTACTTTGTATATACTATTCCACGCACTCGGTGTAACTCCTATTCCTAGATTACTTGTAAAAGTTGCTACTTGACTTGTATTAATATCTAACGCTTTTATAGAGTTAGTCCAAAGTGAAACTCCCCCTACATTATTAAATACTTCTAAATAGTTTCTCCTTGCAGTTGTAGTATATGCAGAATTTATATATTCCAAATATGATTTTGGAGTACCGTTTTCGCTAAAGAAAAAAGCAGAATAAGAAGTAGTATCCGTAGAATTTACGTTTACACTTGCCGCCGCAGATTGTGTAAATACTGCGCTTGTTGCAGATATAGTCCCCCCGAAAGTAGTATTGCCACTTGTAGTAATAGATAGATAAGTATTATTTCCGACTGTTGACCAGCTTTTACCAATTTTAAATGTATCTGCGTCGGCATTATCTACGCCAACGTGCCAACCTATTACGCCGTCAATATCAAGCGAAAGAAATGGATTACCTCCCGTTGGTCCCATAGTTCTTAATGATAAAATAGCGTGAGCAGTTAAACTAGTACTTGTATTGTGCATATAAATTATAGGCACATTTGTACTAGAGGGATTAGTATAAGTACTATTTGCATTTTCTATTGTAAATCCCGTATTTGTTGTCCCGTTTCTTAAAATTACAGTTTGTAAAGTATCGGTTTCCGTAAATGAATAGTTAGGAATATTTAAAGTATTAGAAGTAAATGTCGCGGCCCCACTTGTACCCGTTGTAGTTAAAGTTATTGCGCTTTGTTTTGCGTTCCAAGTTGCCGCGCTTGCTATATATGCGTCCGCTATTGCCGTAGCTTGCCAAGTTCCTAGATTAACTATACCGCTTGCGGTTATTTTAAATCGCTCTACAAATCCGCTAGCAGTATTACCAAAAACAAAATAATCGTTTGTATCGTTATCGTCTCCAACACTAAAACGCATTATTCCCAAATTAGCGGTTGACTCTTCGTGTTGAATATAAGCCGGATCATTAGTTCCCGCCGGGAATGTTATAGTAGAAATCCCCGCAGACTTAGAAACAGTTATACCCGTAGCCGTTAAAGAATAAGCCCCTAAAGTTACTGCGCCCGTCGCTCCGCTATAAGGTACTTTACCGTCTAAAGTAGTTTGAGTAGGAATAACATATCCGGAAGCTAAAGTAACCGCTAAAGTCCCCGAACTTGTAATAGGAGAACCCGCAATACTTAGGCCCGTTGGAACTGTCATAGCAACGCTAGTAACTGTCCCCGTATTTGCGTCCGTATCGTTAATCCAAGCCGTACCGTTATATTTTAATACTTGGCCCGAACTAGGAGTAGTAATAGTTACGTCTCCTAATAAAGTTAAAGTATAGTCTCCGTCCGTTGCCACTACTGCGCCCGTTCTACCGAACACCGAAGTAACCCCTCCTACATAACTAGGGATATTAAAAACTCCCGTAGTATTATTATAAGTTGCCGCTCCCGAAGTCCCCGTAGTAGTAAGACTAATAGCCGCTCTAGACCTTGTATTAGTAAAGTAAAGATTTGTAGTTCCCTCCGTAACTTGATCCGTATTATAGTCTCCGCTAGTCGCTACTACCGCTCCCGTCCTACCGAACACCGAAGTAACCGCGTCCGTATTAATATCCGTCCAAGAAGCCGTAATAGTTCCTCCGTCTTGTTGATTCAAAGTAAGAGTCTTAGTCGTAGTACCCGTAACCGCCGCACTTGTTAAACTTCTATTATAAGCAGTTGTCCAAGTAGATTGATTAGCCGTAGTAGGTATAGAGTAGCCCGCAGTTAAAGTAACCGCTAGAGTTCCGCTCGTAGTAATAGGATTTCCCGATACACTTAATCCCGTAGGTACTGACATATCTACGCTCGTTACCGTTCCGACGTATTGATCCGCGTAATTAGGGATATTTAAAACCCCCGTAGTATTGTTATAAGTAGAAGCGCCCGTAGATCCCGTAGTCGTAAGACTAATCGCAGTTCTAGCCCTTGCGTCCGTAAAATATAAGTTTGTCCCTTCCGTTACTTGCGTAGTCGTATAATCGCCGCTAGTAGCTACTACCGCGCCGGTCCTACCAAATACGGAAGTTACCGGATAAGAAATATCGCTAGTTAAAGCTAGGGTTCCCGTTCCGTTTGGTAAAGTAACCGTCCTATTAACCGATAAAGTCGGAGACTGTAATACTAAAGTATAACCCGAATTTGCATAGGTTAAATTAGTATCGGATAAAATAGGACCTCCCGTAAAAGTAGTAGTCCCCGTTATAGTTTTACTTCCCGCTATCGTTTGCGTTCCGGTAGTAATTAAACCCCTAGCCGTAGCCGAAGCCGAAGGAATATTAAAAGTATGCGTAGCAACGCTAGAAACGATATTAAAATCGTTTCCGCTCGTTCCGGTCCCAAAGTATTGTACTTGGGCCGTTAATCCGTTTAAAGCCGTTAGTCCCGTACTAAAAGTAGTTATAACTTGGCATAAATGAGAATCTTGCGTATGTATTGTCGTAGTCTTACCGCCGCTATTGTCTGCGTAAAGTTTTATCGCTAATCTATCCGTAACCGTTAAAGAAGTCTGCGGAACTGCCGTAGCAAAAGAATATAAATTAAGATTAACTCCGTCGTATAAAATTTCGTGCGAACTAGTAGCAATTAAAGTAAAAGTAGTACCGTCGTATTTATATAATTCCGCGTAAAGTTCCGGAGTACCTCCGTTAGAACTCATAGAAGCGTAAATTTCAAAGTCCCAATTCCCCGCCGGTATTTGTAATAAGTTAGGATCGTTTGCGTCCGTTAAAAACGCTACTATAAATCCGTCTCCCGTTTTATTAAAGTCTACTCCCGTTCCCGTATCGGCCGTCTTACTCATTTCGTAATAAGTAGTACCCCCTATTGTACCTTGGCTAGTTCCTCCATTAAAATAGTAAGAAACCGAAGATCCGCCTCCTCCGCTAGTAGGGAAGTCGGCTAAAGTGCCGTCTCCTCTAATATATTGAGAAGCATATCCCGCCGCACTTACTCCTATCGTTCCGTTGGCCGTTAGGGGGCTATTAGAGACATTAAAAGCCGCCGGCATAGTCAAACCTATGCTAGTAATCAAAGTCGGAAATGTAGTCAAATTTCCCGCTCCATTTATGTACTGTGTATTATCCCCGCTAAAACCTAGATTAATCGTTCCGCTTGAAGTTACGGGAGAACCGGTAATAGTTAAAGCGTTTCCGTCTCTAGATACTCCTACCGAAGTTACTGTCCCCGTCGCTCCCGACGATCTAGCCCAAACGGTCCCCGTATAAACTGCGTAGTCGCCAACGGCAAAAGCAATCGGGCCGGCCCCGAAGTTTACAGTTCCGGCAACGTTACATAACCAAACGTCCCCCGCGCTACCCGTTCCATTAACCAAAGTAGGCGTATTAGTAGCGGCGTCCCAAACTCCTTTAAATTCCATAACCGAATTAGGTAACTGACTTACTAGAATTTTACCGTTCTCGTCAAGCCTAGGAACCCCATTAGCGACGTTAAAGGCTACCGAGGATAATATCCCGTCGGTTCCTATAATAACGTCGTCTAAGTCTCTTAATTTGGCTCCGCTTGTTATAACTATTTGGTTACTCATTTTACTTTTTTTATCTAATTAAACAAACCTCTAACAAATTCCCCACTATCCAAGGCCCTACTAAATGTAAGTACTCCCGTTGTACTATTCCATTTAACTTGCTCATTTACCGGAGTTCCGCTAGTTATAATCGCTTGACAGTCTATACCGCCTCTAGATACATAAACGCAGTCCTTCCCGATCATATCTACCCAAGTAATCGTAGTCTCGCCACCGGCCGCCGTATATTCTTTATTATAAACATATCCTCCGCGAATAACTACTCCTTCCGGATTAATGCTAGTTCCCGAAGTACCGTAAGCGCCGGTCCCTTGTAAACTAACGTTATAAGTAGCCGCGTCTTTATAAGGAGCGTTAATACCTATACTAGTTATATTACAAATTCCGTTTATTATTACTAATCCGTCTTCGCCGTTGTCTATTACGAAATTGATTTCGATAGGTTCTCTAGCTAATTGCTTATCAAGCATAAATAAATAAGAGAAATCGCTTAAAATAACTAATCCGTCGCAAGTTACGCTCCAAGTCGCTATATCATTTTTATACTGTCGGAACCAAGCCGAAGTAATAGAAGTAACCTCTACTTGATCTACGTTAACGCTAAAAGTGCAATTTGTAGAGCAAGCGAACGCGACGTCTACTTCCGGATCTACGTCCGTTCTATGCCAATAAAGCATAACGTTTGTACCATTTACGGGATTTGCCATATATCAAAGTTAAAAAATATTTAATTGTAGATTCCAAAAAGGCCCAAGTTGTCCCGTATCGGTAATATATTGAGGCTCTACAAATATAGCTTCCTCGTCGTAATATATTTCTATTAGTTGAACTCCATTAACTTGATCGTTATAAGAGTTAGTAGTTAATCTATTTAAAGCAAACTGTTTGCCATTATAAGATAAGTTTCCCGTAGAAGGATCCGTTACGGTATAAACTTTATCTAAATTAATATATCCGTTATCCGCTTGTATTGCTCCTAAATCCGCTTCTAAAGTAGCTATGTTTCTTTGGTAAATCTTAATATATTGACGCGCTAGACTACTTAGAATTTGCGCTCCTCCCGCTATTAAATATTGAAAATACCAATTTTCTAAGAACACCCCGTTACTATCGTATAAAGAACCTAAAGTTAAAACTTGCAAACCGTTAGCGTTTGGATATACTTGTCCGTAAGGAATTTCAAATACTTTAAGCGTAGATTTCTCTTCCGTACTAGAATTACTTATTACTGCATATTGTACCTCCGTTTGACCTTGGGTTAATATAAAGTTTCTAACTTCCGTACTATTAGTCTCCACTAATATTTTAATATTCAAATAACCCATTAAAAAGGTAGTACTAAATAATCCCACAAAAAAAGGAGGAATAGTTAAAGTAAAAGTCGCCCAAGGATCGCTCCCGTCCCAAGCCGGAAACGTTATATATGTATTAGAGTTAGTTTGCCAATTTCCGTTATTATCTAGATATTTATTACCCGATCCCGTATTTAATAAAGCTATTTGTATTTTCATAGCTACGCCGTTTTTATGTTCGACGCTAAAATTTAAAGGAAAACCCCCAACGTAAGGAGTATAAAAATAAGGAGACGAAGGTCCTAATATTTGTAAAATGGCGTCTCCGGTTCCCGCAGTTAAATAGTAGCTATTAAACTGTTCACTATCGTAAACTATTGCGGTAGCCGTAGCCGTTCCCGTAAGAGTAGTAAAAAAACCATAAGCCGTTAAAGGAGGGATAGCGCCGCTTCCTCCTATTATTTCTTTTAAGTCTGCATTATGTATTAAGTTAATAGGAGAACTATATCTATTTCTTAATTGTATATTATAAAATCCCTTTCTTAATATTTTAGTTTGGCTATTATCTATAAAATGTACGTTACCATATTCGTAAGGCGCTATATTAATTACATTATCTAAAACTCCCGAACTGTCTATCGTTGCGTAATCCCCTACGTCGTATTTAGTATAATACCTAGTCGGGGCCGCTACCTCCATAGTAGAAGTAATCCACCAATCGCCATTTGATTGATACATTCTGCAATTAAAAGTCCTTAACATATTTTCGATAATATCGTAAAAGCTAACTCCTACGAAATCCCTCCTATATTGGTAAGTCTGCGCGAACGGCTCGTAAGAGTCTCCGTCTCCTCGATTTAACATTCCTTCCGCATAAAACGAGCAAGCTATAACTAAATAAAGGTCCTCCGGATAGCCTAAAAACCTTAACCCTACAAATATTAAATCTAACCATTGTTGGGTAGTATTAATACTATCAGTTACTTCGAATTGATATTCTTGATCTTGCAGAAACGAAATTCCGTCTATACAAACTAAAGACGCTTGATTTATTCCCGTACTAAAACCTATTTCGGAATAATCATTAAATAAAAAACCCCTCCATATAACAGTAGAATCCTCTTTATAAACTACCCAATATTTACGATCGTTCTTACTAAGTACGTCCGGAAATTGGTCGTAGTCGTCTTCGGTTTCTAGTATTATATTAAAATTTAATTGAGAACTTATTATACTAGGATAGGGGTACTCTTCGCTACTGTTTGGTTGTAATATAATAGACGTAGGCGTATAGGTTTTAACTATATCGTCGACGTAGTCTTGCTCGTAAATTTCTATCGTTTGAGTGTTCTCATTTCGTAGAATTTGGCTTATAGTATATCTTAGTCCGTATGCCATTATGCTAAACTAATTGATTGTCCCTTTAAATTAGAGGCTTTCTGCGCTCTATTTGTCGCTAGTAATAAATCTTGGCCTCTTAGTACAAATTGGCCGCCGCCCGATCCTCTACCCGAAGACATAGATCCCGCGCTAAAAGTCTTAGTTAACATTCCGGTTAATTTACTTAAAGGGATAATAGCCTCCGGACCGGCTTCGCCTACTAGGCCCATAGTTGGACCGGTAACTATACCGCCGGTAGCAAAAGGAATAACTCCTATATTTGCCGCCGCCGCTACGGCTCCCGCTCCTCCGCCCGAAGACGCATTTAAAGCGGTCATAATAGCCTTAAAAATAGCCGCCTTAATAACTGCCGCCGCTATATCTTCCGCAAGTCTTAAGAATTGATCGCCTAACGCCTCTAGTACATTTTGACCGTTTTTAAGCGCGTCAAAGAAACCCATAATAGCGTTAGTAGCCATTCCGGAAATAGTGTCGGCAAAATTCTCGTAAGCCTTTTGTCTTTTTTTCATTCCTTCCGCGTCGTTATCCGCTATCATTTTATTAATAGCCATTGTATTACGAGCGGTCCTTAATGGATCTAACGCCTTCTCGGCGCCTCCCGTAAACTTATCAGTAGTACGAAACGAAACGTCTCTAAGTACCGGAGAAGTGTCCGAAACGTCTCCTTGCGGCTTACCGCTATAATATTTATCCTCTAACTCTTTTGCAGATCCTAATAACTGTTTAAGTGCGTTTTGCGCTTCTTGCGTTTTACTTCCCGCTATTTTTTCAATAGCTTTATAAATAGCTTCTAACGATTGTACGGCAAAAGAATCCTTCCCGCCCTTCTCGCTAATCATTCCCTCTAATAACTGAAATTGTGCGCTATTTAAACTTTCTCTAAGATTGTTTAATACCTTTTGAACTTCGCTTAATTTGTCTGCGCTTCCGCCTCCGGCTAGTTTGCCGTTGCCGGTCATTAAAGCAAGAAATAAAGGATTTTGCGCTCCTTTATCTAAGGCCGAGTTCATTTGATTAGTAAGACTTAAAATATCGTTACTTTGGACTATCGCTTGCGTCTTTAAGTCTCTTAATTGCTTGGCCGTAAAAGTTACCTTATCCATTCTACTAGCTGACTCTATTTCCATAGAGGAACCAATACTAGAAGGGGCTTGTCCGGCTTCGTTCATTGACGCCATAAGTTGTCCTCTAGCCTTAGTTATGCCTTCTTGCGTCTTTGCTAACGCTATGGATTTGTCGGCTAATTCGTTTCTATAACGTTCTACGATAGCTTGTTGAATAAGCGCCGCCGTATACTGTTTAACCGCTTCTTTAGCGTCGTCTATATTTTTAATTTGATCGCCGTAACCTTTACTTACTCCGTTAAGAATGTCTCTAACTCCGTTAAGGGCTTTTACTCGTTCTCCGTCGGTTAAGTTAGCATTTTGAGAAAGTTTAATAAGGTTCTCTAATTTTATACCTTGGTTTACTGCGGCTTCTTTAGATTTCTCTAACGCTTTAGCGTACTCTTCTTGGGCCTTTTTAGCTTCATCTACGGCCTTTTTATTAGTAAATAACTTATCCCCAAAAGCTACAAATAAAGACGAAATTACGCCCAAGGCTAGGCCTATACCGGCCGGACCGGTCATAACTCCTAATAAACTTTGAAACGCCTCTTTATTTGACGTAGAAGAGGCCCTTAATCGTTGGAATGATTCTAATAAAGGGTTAAGGTTATTCGCTATACCTATAAACCCATAAGGGGCGTCTTGCGCTACCCTTGATAAGTTTACTAAAGACTGCGTCGCTTGATCCGTCCCGCCTTTAGCCTCTACAAACTTAGTCTTTAACCCCGCCGTCGATTTTGCCAAATCCTCGATAGCCTTTAAGGCTTCCTTATTGTCGGCGGTTATTATGAGTTGTAAAGTTTCTTGGGCCATTTTATTTTAGTTTACTCCGTACAATTTTAACGTATTAGCTAACTGTTGATTAGTTAACATAACCTTCTCTTCTTGTTCGACGTCGTCGTCTAGATCCGGAATATGCCAAAACGATTTAAGAGACTTAGGGGATTGGTCCGCCGTATTGCTTAAGTATATGATATAGGCTAGATTTCTAGTTCTAGCCCATTCGTTTAATTCTCTTTTTTCGACACCTAAGACTATTATACTATAATCCTTCCAAGTCATATCCCAAAACTCGCTAGGCCTTATTCCACATTCCGCCGCTTTAACTAAAACGTCGTCCCAATTAAGGTTTACTCTTTTTTTTTTCCGCTTTAGCGACGGGGCCTTTATTTACTTGTAATAACGTATTATCTACTATGTATTTAATGTAGTCCACTAAAGGACCGTCTTGTCTAAATACTCCTCCTACTTCGTCTATCCAATCGCATACGTCGTCTTCCGTAAATATTACTTCCTCTTTATTGCTAGTACAAGCCGACTCATATCCAATATGAACTAATTGTACTAACGTATTAAGGTCGTAGGCGGCTCTAGTAAGTACGTCAAAATATTGATCTATTGTAATCTTATTTTTATCCGTAAACCTACGCATAGCCCAAGTCCCCCACTTCAAGTGGATTTGTTTTTCCTTCAATAACATTTTATACATACTGACTTTTTTTTATGCGGTTTCCGTTTGAGTTAATGGAGGTAAAGTAACTACGAAAGTCGCTGAAAACTTAACGTCGTCTTTATCCGCCGCGTTAACGTCGAAATTGGAAATAAACACTTGACCGCTATACACAATATCGCCCGAAGTTGGAGTAGCCTTACCCATTTTCATATTAAAAGAGGTTCTAGCCGCGTGCGCCGCGTATAATTGTTGGTAACTATCTTTTGAAGGAGTACCGGTTTCGTCGATTGCGAAGCCTTCCCCTCTAAAAGATTGTGTAAACGCCGGTCCCGCTTGGAATTGGTCGCCACATTTAGAAGTTGCGTCGATTGTGTTAACAGTCGAGGTCATTGTGTTAGAGGTAAGACAAGCAACGGGCTTAAATGTTGCGTCTCCGTCTATGTCAGCTAATAGGATATAGTCCCTTGCCGATACTTTAGTTTCTGCCATTTTATTTGGTTTTAATTTTGAGTTATTGTTAAATTATATATTATTAATGTTCGAAAAACGTTGTCTATTGGATTTAATCCGTCTATATTTCTTACACTTTGAACGAATAAACTAGAACAGTAAAAACCATTATTTAGTGTTATTGTAGTGTCCGAATTTATGTCTGCTAATATTAAATCGCTTATAGTCTCCGCTCTTTTGTAACCAAAGTTAGCATTTTTTGTAACAATGTCTACGGTCATAGTTACGGAGTTAGTATAGCCCGTTTTTCCTTGTTCTTGACTTGAACTTCTACCGTCTAAAATAAGGTACTCGTTTCCGGCTCCTTCCGGTGCCATACCGTCGTAGACGTCTAAGTCCGTTATACTAACTAAGTTAGTATAAAACCATTTTTTTATATCTATATTAGGATTAAGCATTTAATAACGTTTTTAATTTATTGAATAGTATAGGCTTCTCGTCCTCATAAGCGGGGATTAAAAACGGTTGCGCTCTTAATCCATTCTTAAGTATTTTAAACGCTAGAAATCTAGCTAACTTTTCGTCTTCGCTCTTCTTTGTTTTAGCGGATCCCGTTCTCTTTATCTTACTAGCCTTTCTAGTAGAAACGTCGTAAGACGTAGCTTGATAAGTTCCCGCTAATCCCTTACGTTTTACCCATACTGTTAACGCTTGAATAAGGTCCTCTAAAGTTCCCGATCCTTTGCCTTTAAACTGTACGGCAAAATTTTCATATCCCGCCGGAATAGAAACCTTCCCTCCGGTCCCGAACTCTACATAAGGCGCGTAACTTGCGCTCGCTATTACTCTATGCGTTAGTCCTCCGGTATCGCTTATCGAATGTATACTTTGTCTTAACGTACCCAAGTTAACGGGTGCGTTTCTCTTTGCCTTTGTTTCTATGCGTAAAGCGCTAGCCGACATTTCCGCCGCTACTTCTATCCTTAGATTACTCTCTAAAGAAGTTAGCCTTTTAGTAAGGTTATCTAACCCGCTTAAATTTAAAGCAAAACCGGCCATATTAAAAGTACATTTCTATTTCGTAATATCTTCTCGCGTCGTCTACGTTCTTAATAGAGTGAATAGTATACCTATCTCCTTCTACTTCTAATTCGTAAGCGTCGGTTATTGTAACTCCAAATCGAATAAATAATCTACCAAATCTAGTAAAACTAAGTTCCGATTCTAAAATCGCTCTACTTTGAGACTGCGGCCTAAAATCGCCCCAAACTGTTTCTTGTAGTGCAAACGTAGTAGTAAACCCTCCTTGGCCGTCGCTAGTCCTTGTAGGCACATAAAGGCCTACTAATCTATTCATAGAGTTTGCGTCGACGTAATTAGTTTTATTTCTGCCTATTCTCATAAATTATATTATTGGGCTTGTTCTAGTCCAACGTTGACAAACTCGCCAAGCCTTTTCACAAATACCCATACCGTCTACTTCTAGACCTCTATTCTCATAACCGTAGCTTACTTGATCTAAAATAGCTATTTTAAGTTCCGTAGGGACTTCGCCTTCGGGATAGCCGCAAGAATAAGTAGCTTTTAATTGCTCCCACATTGGACGCGCTAAACTAGGATATTGTCCTCCTACTAATCTATAATTATCCGGATCTATTTCGTCGCCTTCCGCGTTTAATAGTTCGGTAAAATCTTGAATTGGTCCGTATTGAAATTGAAACATTCCGCTAAGATTAGTAAACCAAACAGTAGCAATCTTAGGAACCAAACTTAAATTAGTAACCTTCTCTATGGCTTCCCTAGATTGGATTATAAGTTCCTCTATTAAGTTATCTTCTACGCTATCAGTAATACGACAATATAATTTAGCCTCCTCTACCGTTACGGGTTCTACTATGGCTCCGTCGTACTCTAGAAAGTGATCTATTATAAAATTATACATAACCTCTTTTTTACAAATTTAAACATTTATTTCTTATATAAAAAAGGGGCGTAGTTTTTAGCTACACCCCTAATTTATTATCTACTATACATTAAAACTATACGTTTCCTAAGTCAGCATAAATAGCCGAAGTAGGTTGCATTAAGTTAACGTCTTCGTAGCACTCGATACGAGCAGTTACCATATTTTGTTGGAAATTGCTAGCGTTCTCATAAGAGAACTCAATAGCTAATCCTTCTACTTCTACGCGCTCACAAAAGTTATTATCCATAATAAGAACTTTATCGTCAGTAACCCAAGAAGCCGCGATAACCGGAGTTCCCCAAATTGTCATACCACCGTTAGGATTAACGATAACCGAACCACTACCCGCGTAGTAACCCGCAGTAATAGTCTCTTTTAATAAACGACCTAATTGACTAGGGCTTACTAAAGCTACTGAAGCTACGAAGTTTGCGCTCTTTTGGTTTCCGATATAGTCTACTAATTGCTTTAAGTCTACTGTCTCCGCAGTTGTAGTAGAACCGGTAGCGGCCGCACTTACAGTTGAAAAGAAAGCGCTATTCTCAGCCTTGTAGAAATCTCTAGTTAACATTCTAGGTAAAGTAGTGCTTAAAAAAGGAAGTGATCTAGCCATTTGCTTAGAGAATGTAGAGAAGCCCGCGATATAATCGTTAACTACTTTTACTTCGCTTAATGCGTAACTATTCTCGCCTTTGTTAGATCCTTCGGTTTGTGCCGCTATATTGTTAGTAGTAGACGTCTCTTTGTAAAATACATAAAGACCGCTAGTACTTCTAACAGTAGGGATCAAGTCGCGGAAGTTAATAGCTTGACTTGGTAAAATTGAAGCGTTAGGAGCGTAAGAGGCTTGCGCGTCTCCGGTTAATGAAGCGGATAAAGTCATAGACTTAGCTTCGCTTAAGTCGATACGATATTTACCGTTTGACTTCATAGATTTCTCCATTTCGTCTAATTTACCTTCTAATTTCTCGATAATTAATTCGTCCATAAACTTAACTTCTTTTTTAGCGGCTTTCTTTTGAGCGGCTAAAACTCCGTCGATTTGGTTTTGCATTTCGTCGCGGGTTACTTTAATGTCCGACTTTAAGTCAGCGATTGCGTTAGTCGTATCGTCTTTGATAGACTTAACATTTTCAGCCATTTGGCCGATTTGATTTTCTAGTTCCATTTTCTATTTTTTAAATAGGTTATTAAATTTGTTGATTGCCTTATATAAATCCTCGTTAGATTTTGTTTCGTTTATTACCGGCTCGACTGCGATTGCGGGTTGAGTGATTTCTTTAACTACTTCTATTTCTAAGATTTCGGATTGTATTCTTTTTATTTCTATTTCCATTAATGCGAATGTTTCGTCGGTAAAACGGCCATTTTTAAAGGCCTTTATTAACTTCTCTAGTCTATCGCTTAAGTTTATTTTTTTCTCTTCGCTCTTAAAATCTATCATAGGAGTATCGGGATTGGCCGCCCATAGTACCGCAGATCCTTCGTATAGTTTTAATTCCGTAATAGTTCTAACTCCTTTTTTATCTACGCTAGAATTAATAGTACTAAATCCGATTGAATGTTGGTTAATTAATCCGGCTTCGTACATTTTAATTATGTCTTCCCCTTTCTCCGTTTCTACTATCGGAGTAATAGCTATAAGATAATGTCCCTCTAAATATAATTGTTCGGGCTTACCTATCGCCGACTCCATTTCTGCGCAGTGATCCACTAAGGACCAAATAAGGTTTTTACCCATTGGACCGCGTTCGCTAATTGTTTTAGTAAACGCTTCCGGAACGATAATATCATTATCTAAGTCTATATTATCAGTACACGCCCAAACGGCTTTTACTCTACGTTGCGTAGTATCTACGTCCATAACGGAATAACTAGGATCCGCCTTATGCGCTATTATGTCTTTATATTGGTATTTTTTCATAGCTTAAATAAATTATTCGTAATTCAAAGTTATAGTATTTTTTTTTATCGTAACGCTTCCGCAATTAGATCCTTTATTTGTCTTCCGGTTGTATCGTTAAATATATTCCAAATCCTACCGACGTCTCCTAGCGGCGGATTATTTTCTAGTCTTAGCAATTTACCCGAACCGTCTCTTTGTGCTTCATAGCCTAAAGTACAACGGCAATTACAAACGTTTCCGGCGTGCGCCGAAGAGTCGCAAGGGTGCAACATTAAATCGATATATTTCATTCCTTTAACTGTAAAAGTCGCATCTATTGGAACTTGTACTCCGTCCATATTTAAGTGGTCCGTTTGATCCCTAGGAATCCTACGAGTTCTAGAGTCTTGGGTAGCTATCCACTCTTTAACGGTAACTAATCCGGTAGAGACTGCGCCTACTACCGATCCGATATTAGCCGCTCTTCCCGTTTCGGTCCTTGCGATTAACTCGGCCCTAAAGTTAGTTATCCCGCTTGTTCTTAGTAGTGCGATAGATTGTTGCGTCGTTAAATTTTGTTCTTGGGCTTGAATAAGAAAACTTCTTATTTGTTCTTTTGTAGTGTCAGTTATTCCCTCGGCTAAGTCTTCTAGTCCTTTGGTTTCTAGATAGGCTAGAATAGTATAGGCCCATAGATCCACTAATTCCGATTTAGTTTCTAACGGACCGTAAAAGGATTTAACTCCTTTCTTAACGTCTTTATAAGCGATCCCCGCCATTTTAGTACCTAGCGCAGTATGTAGCTTTTGAATAGTCTTTTTAATTGCCTTACTACTAATAGCGTTATAATCTTGCGTCTTGCAGTAGGTATCTACTTGCCTTTGTAACTCCTTTTTGAATGTAGGGGAGTACTGTTTTAATGCGTTCCAATAAAGTTTTTTATAGTCTTGCCATATCATAACTATAAGTTATCGCTAGGAAGTGTTAAGGGTTGGAATTGGTCCGTAGGTTGTAAACTGCTAGGAATATATAGTTTCTCCATATCCTCCGTAGGAACGTAACTAGGAGTCTTTATACCCATTATTTCATTCTTTTGCGCCGGCGGAATCCACCAAGCATTATTTAACCAAGTTACTTGCTCCGTTTTATTAGACTCTAATTCTTGATAGACTTTAATATCGTAATCGACGTAAATATCGGTCCCCTTATAACCCCAATCCGTATGAAGTTTACGGTTAAGATTGTCTCTTAATGAATCTAGTAAAGGAATAGCGCAACGAAGAGTTAACGCTTTCTCGCCTTCTAGTTGGTTATTGTATGTCTTATTATCTGCGTCGTTTAATAACTGCGAAGGAACTCCGTAGATATTACAAAGGGCTTTCATATCCCACTTTTCGGACTCTATGATATTTAACTCTACCGGACTTAATCCTATTTGTTTCCAATCTACTTCGTACGCAGAAACCGCGATAGAATTAAAGTTTTCAGCGCCTCCCTTTTGTGCGATAGAAGTCTTTAACGCTTGCGCTTGTTGACCTCCGCTAGCCGGATCGAATCTTTGATCCTTCATAAATAAAACTCCCGCCGGTCCTCCATTTTGGAACGCAGAAACCGCCGCAGTCTTTGCCTCGTTGGATCTAGTTAAAGTCCTAGAAGCCGCTAATAAAGGAGACTGTCCGTAAAGTTGGTTACCGGTTACGGTCCAAGAAGGATTAAAGTACTTATCGTGTAAAATTTCTTTAGCGTCAAAGGACCACATTTTACCGTAGTATAATTGATAACCTAATCTAGTAGGAGGGAAGACTTCTATATCTGCTATAATCGCCATATATTGAGCGGGTAAAGCGAATAACTCGTAAGGCTTGCTTTGATTGTTTCCGCTTTCTATTAGCTTGGCGTATAAGAAAGTATTACCTATCATTAACTTAAATCCGCAATATTGCTCTACTAGATCCGCGAAAGTATCTTCCTCGTTAGGATATTTTAGTAACTCGTTAAGACGTGCGTCTCCGGTATACATTTCGTAGGCTTTAGTATGCAGTTCCGCTACTTCTTGCCAATTAGTTATCTTATCCGGTTGCTTCATTAAAGCCTTATAACGCTTAGACGAAACTTCGTCTATTACTCTATAAACGTGGAACGGCGCTAGCTTTGCTTTGTCCGTTATTAGTTTAATGATTGAGTAAACTATATCGTTAGCTTGATAGCCGTCTCTTACGAATGCTTGTTGGTTTCCTCCTTGCCAAGTAACGATCCCTCTTTGGATTGCTATTTGTTGCGCAGTATTAAAATTTGGAGGTAAAACTGTGTCTAGCGTTTTCTTATTCGTGAATATATCAAATAACCCCATAATAGAATATTTATTCAAAGTTAACAAATTTTAATTACCAAACCCCGACGACAAACTTCGGCTTAAACTCAAACCAAGTTCTCATAGCTAACATATCGGAGAAATCCGGAGACCTTCCTATAAGTTGCTTTACTTTATCTTTTGGGATAATTCCCTTCTTAGCGTCGTTATCTACCGACTTTTGCTTTATTTGCTCTAACTCTTCTACGATCATTTGCTTGAAGTTAGAAGGGCAGTCTATAAATATTTCGTCGCTATTAATCTTCTCGGCTAACTTAAAATAACATTGGCTCTTTAAGTTGTCGAAGTTATCCTTTGTTCTACTTATCGGGTTTTCTAGCGGAGAACTGTTATTAACAAATCCTCGGCAATTTAATATATCTACCGCTCCGCCGCCTACGCCGTCTTCGTCTAGTAATACGTTAGAAATAGGGACCGAGTTCTCGGCCATTAATTGTCTAACGATCTGCGCTACTTCTACTATCGACTTCTTAGAGTACCTATAAACTTTAACGCGGTACCCACTCCATACACCGATAACAGTACTATCGTTACCAAACCTAGCAACGTCGCAAGTAATATACTTATCGCCGCTACTAACAAAATCGTTACTAAAGCTATTAATAATCTTATCATAGTCTATAAGGCTTGAAGGATCGGATAAGTACTCCCAATTACCAAACAGTAAACGCTCCTTACTTTCTTTGTCTAAAGTTAATAAGTTTTGTTTATAGTGTTTAGAAATAAAAGGATTATCGTCGACGAGTGATTGAATAAACTTTTTATTTGGTTCTAATTCTGCGTCTCGGTCCGGCTTATAAAACTCGGAGTAGGTCCAATTCTTAGCGGGGTTACAAGTGTATAACTGTTTCGGGATTAGGTTGTAATCGTCTAGCCTAAAACGAATCCTAGACTTAACGATATTCTTTGCCTTATCGGTTACTTGATTAGCCTCGTCTATAAATGAATCGGTTATTTCTAACGATCCTAATTCGTCAAAGTTTGGATCGCTAGGGTATTGAAATAGATCCTTTAATAAGATTACGGAACCGTTAAAGAACTCTATTTGGTTTGACTGTCCGTTTAATTTATAATGTTGGTTAGCTACTAGTCCTTGCATTTTAGCTACTTGAAAAAAGCTAACTAGGGTAGTTTCTTTAAGTGTCTTAAGGACCGCTCGACCTATAAGTCCTCTAGTCTCCGGATATTTTAATCTGCGTTTAATTTGGAAATAGCACCCAAGCGCAGTCTTACCTCCTCCGGCTCCTCCGCCGAATAATACTTCGTTTGTTATATTGTCCTCTAAATAGTCTAAAGCGATCGTTTGCTTTACTGTTAGCTTCATATTAGGATTATAAGGAACTCGTTTTACTTTCGTAAGTCTTCTCTTCGTTCCAAGTTACTTGCATATTTCCGGAGTGTTCTATTTCTTGTTTCTCTATGTAACCTCGTCTCTTACCTTTAGTCTTTAGGTAAAAGATAGTAGACGAAACTTCGCCCTTCTCAATTTGTTTATGTAGTTTACTTTCTACAAAGTCTAAAGTAAGGTCCGCTATACCGTCTACGGCTTCTTTATATTCCTCGTCTTCTCTTAGCCAACGATAGTGAGTTTCTCTAGACATTCCTACCATTTTACAAGCCGTAGTAACTATTCCTAGGGACTTTTCTAGGGCCTCTATCATATTCTTTTTTAATATGTCATTATTTGTCATAGTGCAAAGTTAAAGATTAAACCCGCAGTTCGGGCAAGTTATCGGTTCCTTAACGTTAGTCTCGTCTTTTGGTTCCGTTACTTCTTTGTCAAAGGTAGGTAAATCTAATCCCCAATCTACGAGGGCAGAAACGGACCACTCATTCGCTAGCGTGTCCCAATCCCAAGCGCCGAAGGCTAGGTTATCTTTTATAACAAACTCTTCCTTTTGTTCTTTGGTAAAGTTCATAACTTGTTTAACGGGGACGTCTAAAAGGCCCGCTTCTATGCAAGCCCTTAGACGCATATTTCCGCCGAGAACTGTATTATTCTCGTCGATTACTAGGGGACGTAATTCTAACATTTGGGGGAAGGATCTAATAGACGCTACTAGTTGCTTGAACTTATCGTCCGTTATATAACGGGGATTAGACGGGTTAGGTCGTATTTCGTTAATATTCATAATAATTCTATTTCTTGTTTAACTTCAATCCAATATTTATAATTTATACTTGGAACTTCTATTACATTTAATATATATTTTACTGCTATTAATGCACATTGTTTAGCTTCTTTAGAAACTATTTGTTCTTGACTATGCATTTTAAAATATAATTCTTTTGCTTTCTCTTTTGGAGTCATAAAATTATTATTTGCCTTGGCCTTTGTAGGCTTTAGTAGGTTTGTCTTTAGGTCCTTTAGTTTTAGTTGCCTTACCGCCTTTTCTGCGGCCGAAGGTTACTTTACCGGAGTTACTTAGTTTCGCCATTTTTATACTTATTTATTATTTCATACAGTTCGGCCCTCGTCCATTTCTTGACTCTATCGTTTACGGCTTGACGTTCTAGGTTCTTTACTGCGTCTTCGCCTATTTTTCTTACGAGTCCTATTCTATACATAGCTTGGTTACCGTATTTATACATATTGCAAGACGCGCATTGAATATTAACGTTTAGTTCGTTGTATCTAAGAGAAGAGAATCCTTTAACGGGGAAATAGTGGCCGGCTTGATTGGCCGAGTTAGATCCGCAAGAAATACAAGTTTCGTCTTCGTCTCTTTTACGAACATAAGCGTTAAAAACCTTTTGAGTTTGCTCTAGTACTTTGGGTAACGGCTTTAATGTCATTAACCAAATTTAGGATTTATTTTTATAAATTACTCTTTTGACCTCGAAGTAGACGTTTGCAGTAATAAGAAGTAAGCAAGCTAACGGGACCGAAATAAGGAGAAAGTAAATCATTTGTAGGATAAAAATAACTGTCGCTTTAAACATTTGTTATAATTGATTGTTATAAAATAGCATTAAAGTATATTTCTTGCATTGATCCCTTACAAAGTCTTCGCTAGTTAGTCGCTCTTCGTCTTCCTTATTTTGTAGTCTAGTCCGGTAGAACGCTAGGACCTTACTTTTTATTGAGTTGGCTTTATCTTTTGTTAGGATCGTAACGTTTAATTGTTTACGTTTCCAAAGTATGTCGAAGGCTTTAGCATTTAGGAACCTAAAGTCCTTACTCTTTGAGTCGGCCCAAAATTCTTGATTTAAGGCTAATATTTCCTCTTCGGACACTTCTCTAGGCTTTGGCTCCGGTAACTCGACTACGACGCTCCTACGGACCTTAATAGCTATTTTTTCGTAGGCGCTTAAAACCTCCCCTACAAATTTAGGAGTAAACTTAATCGCTTTGTCTACGTCTAGCTTATTTAGGGCGTACATTTCGAAGGCGCAACCTAACTCTTTTAGACAAAAACGTTTATAGTTGTCTATTACAAAAGTTACCATAAACTCAAACTCTTCCGGAGTTGGTATAGTACACCCGCTAAAATGTAGACAAGTTTTTAAGTGTTCTTTTACTTCAATCCTAGAGCAACGGCCGACGCTCATAGTTTGAAGCGCGTCTATTACTTTTAATTCGTGTTTTTCTAGAGCGTTAGAGACTCTTAAGTTTGGCAAACTCACGCTCGGCGTAAGATTGTTTATTGTAGTCGGGAGTAGTTCGTTTAACGATTTCATCTAGCCAAGATTTATTATTTAAAAATGTTTCGGGGTTTTTGCGGAACTGTTTGTCGGGAACTGCGTCTATGTATAAAGGTAAATAATTCATTATTTGATTTCGGTCATTATCGGATAATTTATTCCACTTACTTTTTAGCCTACTCTTATCGCCTACCTTTTTGTCGTAATCATTCCAAAAGAAGTCGAAATCTATATTTATATTTTTATCTTTATTTACATTTACATTTACATTTTCCATATGGGAGGTCATATGACCTAGCGTATGTTGGTTAACTCCTTTAATATTATTCCTTCTAGACTGTGTAAAGGCCATTCTTTTACTTTTTTCCTCGTCTAGCCGAACGTTATACCATAAACCGGTAGGATCTTGGATAAATTTGTCCTTAATGTTTTTCCATAGTTGACCGACCGTATGACCTATCATATGTTCGGTCATATGACCTCGGTTAAATTGTAGCATAAGTAAATCGATATAGGCTCCCTTCTCTTCGAAGGTCATACCCATAGTTCCCCCTAAATAATCGTTAGGGTAAAATAAAAACGCGGGATCCTTTGACATAAATTAAAAGTGGCCTATCTACTCCCCCCTAGTAGGATTAGGGGTTCGTATCAAGGCCAATAAGTTTTAAATAGAGTATCCTACACTCAATAACAAATATAAGTAATTAAATATAAACTTCGTCCGCTTTACTTGCTCGTTTTCTAAAGAATCCTTCGTAAGTAGGGTACTCCTTCATAAATAAGCGGGAGTAAAACGGCTTGGCGTTATTGTTAACCTTAAAGTCGTCCCCGTTTGCTTTTACCGGAGTTTCCCACCTAATAATATTAAAGATAAATTCTGCGGATAAGTTCTTAAATCCTCGCTCGATTGACTTAAACGTATAACGCTTAAAGTACTCGTAAATCTGCGGGTTCTCTTTGTGATATTGATTAAACCATTTAAAATCCTTCGTCTCTAGTTCGTCAAATAAAGTCTTCATAACGTTATTAATTTAAAAGGGTAAATCGTCTATTTGTTGGTTATTACTATATTCCTTTTTAGCCTCCGGATTAAACTTAATTTCCTTACCGCGACCGACGTACTCTTTTTTCTTTTTTTCTGCGCGGTCCTCTTTGGATTGGTTATTCCAAACGGAGTGAGTGTTATCCTTCTCGTCCTTTTCTTTTAATAGGTCGATAGCTAAGTTTCCGTAGTGTTTTAATCCGTTCTTAGTTTGGACCGGAGTCCAAGCTATTTTATCGCGTTCTACATTAATTACGATCATAAAATTATTTAGTTAAAGTTAATGAATAAGTTTGTTTATAAGACTTTAGAGGTATTACTCCGCGCTCGAATTTCTTGCCGGTTTCCTCTATTTCTTTTTGCTCGGCTTTTAATACTTGGATCTGCGCTTCTAGTTCGGCCCACCTTTCGGAGTACGCTCCATAGTCGTAAGTCTGCGAATCCTTTAGCGAAATCTTAGCCCCCAAGTAATCGTAGGTCCCTTTAGGACACTTACTTAGGAAGTCGATAATATACTCCTCGGACTTTACTCTTAAAGCCTTGGCGAAGTTTTCGATAGCCGCTATCTTAACGGCTACAAATTCCGGATTTATACGACCGTCCTCTAGTTCGAGTCTAATCGTTTCCGTTATTTGATCTATTTCGCTTTTCGTTGGCGCTAATTGGCCTAGGGTTATTTCGTTCATTATTTAAGGGATTTTTTACGTTCGGTAAATAAAGGGACTAATTCTAGATCGTTTACAATATCCTTATTTAGATCATACAAAGACTTTAACTCGGTTTTATTATTACATAACTCGATAGCTAATTCTATGTCTTCTAAGTTATCGTGCGACTTAATGTAAGGAGACGTTACTGTCTCTTCTACCGGCGGCATTTCCTCCGAAGTATAAAGACCGCTTAAGTCTTGCGCAAAGGCCTTACGGAGCGCCAAGGCTTCCGCTACCTTTTGTAGCATAATACGCTTTTTACTAGCCCATAAGCCGGTTAGATTACCGCTTCGGTCCGTTTGAGCGTACTCACTAAAGAACGCGACACCTACGGCCGCTTCGTAGCGAACGTCTCCTTTGAACTTATAGACTGAGACTTTACAAGAAACTACTTCGCCTTCGGGACTATACTCGAAGATCGGTTCGCCTTGTCCTCCATATAAACCGGACCTTTCAGCTATTACGCGAAATCCGTCTATCGAAGTTTGGACGGTCATTTTCTTACCGTACTGTCCGTTCGGAAGTTTTACGCTTCTATGTATGCAGTAGATTTGGCGGGCCAATGGATCTAGGCCGGACCTTTTAGCGGTATAGAGGAATAACTGTAATTCCTCGTTAGTAGCCTCCGGAGCGATTTGCGATTTTATTAATTCTAGTTGCTCCTTACTAAAACTAATAGTACTTTGTACCTTTTCAATTTGATTCATAACGTTTAATTTTGTGCTAATTTATAGCAATTTAATGATAATAACTAGATAGTAACTATTAAAATATTGTTAATATCTTTTTTTAACTCTTCCCCTTGCTTAGTGTTAATTAGATCCTTTATTAAGGAATAATTATGGCTAGCCGTACTACGATCTATTCCTAGGATATTGGCAATATACCAAAAGGGTAAATCGGTTTTCTCCTTGATAACGTAGCAAGTTACTTGGCGGACCTTTACCATATTAGCGCCTCTATATTTGGCCCTAACTTTTAGGATCGTAACGTCGTAGTAAATACATACGTCTACAAATATTTTAACCGCCCTATCGATTGTCTCTTCGCTTATCTTGCTTTTGTACCGTATCGCTACTAAGTCTTTGAGTTTCGAGTTCCCGACGAAGTCGCTTGATTTCGTCGTCTTTGTCTTTAATTCTTTGTTTAAGTTCGTCATTTTCTAACTGTATTAAGTATTCGTTTTTAATTAAGTATTTCATTCTCTAAGGGCTTAAAATTGCTTTGTAAATAGAGGTCCTTTAGTTTTTCCATTAAGGAATCTAAGATCCTACGTTGTATCGAGTTTATTCTAGCCAATTTTAAAAGTATATCGTTTTCGTGGCTAAATAATCGATTTACGTCGTAGGGACCGGAAGCCCGCCACCTATTTAGATCCGCTCTTAGGATTAGTTCCCTTCCTATTGCTTGATTTAATAGACGCTCTAGCTTGTTTACTTGGCTTAGTGTTTTTATCTTGCTCATAGTATTGAGTTAAAATTTTAGAAGCTACCCTAGACAAAGTAGTATTACCTAGGTCCGCTTCGGTTATTAATTGAGTTTTAGTTTCCGGTAAAACCCTTACCGTTATTAGATCCTTCATTTAGTTTATTTTAATCTTGTATAATATTTGGATTTAAGAACTTTAAGAGTTCATATTTAGCGAAATCGCTTAACTTTTTGTTATTGGGTATATCGTCCGAAATCATTTTTTTTATTTCGGGCCTAGTAAACTCCATAGCTACAAGAAGTAAGCAAGTAATTGCTTCTATGTCTTTTAGATATTTTAACTTTTGCATTTTAATAGATTTATAGGTTATCAGCTAAGAGGCCTATAATCATACAAAGGATAAATATTATTACTCCCTTCATAGTTGAAACTTCTATATCTTCTTTATATTTCATCTTCATTAATTTTAAAAGTGAACGAATCGATTTGTTTCTCTAAAATACCTAGGGCCTTACTTTCGTCCCCATTGTTAATAAATAATTGATTACAGTACGCTTTAATTATAGCGGACTTAATAGGGCTAAGATTATCGTAATCCCAACCCGTTTTAAGACAGTAGACTCTAGCCATTGTCTCCTTCATTGTTTTTATTAGATCCTTCATAACGTATATGTTCGGCGCGGCCGTCCCCCCGTTTATTTAATATTATTCTTACCCTTACCACGAACCCAAACGTCGTACCCCTTATCGGTATACTCTTTGATCTTATCATTTAAAGAAGACGGATAAAAATACTTACCCGTTGGCTCCGGCCTTCCGTCAAAGAAAGCGTTTGGCTTTGGCATATCTAAATAGATATAGTAAACTGCGTGTTCTACCGTTACTTTACTACCGTCTAAAGTAGAATCATAAATACCCTTTTTAAAGATTGCTCTAGGTAAGCTAGGCTCATTAATAAATCCTAAATATTTGCTCATAACGTTTGCTTTTGTTTCTCAAAGGTATACATTGTATACATACTAACCAAATCTATTTCTTAATGTTTTGTTAAAAGTAAGGGGGCGGGGGAACCCCCTATTACTTATTCAGCGTTCCACCTTGTTTCCCACTCCTCAATAGTGCAAACGTCTTTTAAGGACGCCCATACTTCGGTTAGAGTCTCTTCGTGTACTTGCGTTGCGCCTTCCAAAGTGTACCCGTCTACTAGGGAAGCCCAATAGCCGTCGGAGTCTTCGTAGAATTGTTCTACTAAAGGGTGCGATTCGATCTTGTCAAATAACTTCATAACGTTAGACAGTTTAACGAGTGTCTCTCGATTATAAACAAAGGTACACAATGTATACGATATAAACAAATCCTAACTGTTAAACTTTTGTTAAAGTTTGTTAAATAATACCCCAAATAACCTCAAACGTTAAAGTTTTGTTAAAGTTTTAGCAAACAAAAAGCCCCCGTAGAAACGGAGGCCGGACGTCGTGTATGAATCAACGTTATGAAGATATTTAATAAAGGCTAGATAAAACTAGGTCCGCTTCCGCTTCCCTTCGCTTAACTTGATCGTCTAGGCCTTTCTCCTCGAAGTGTCTTTTAGATCGCTCTAAGGCGTCTGCTATGCCCTCGTAATCCCTATTCCTTGTAAAGTCTATTATTTCCCTCATTTCCGCCTTATCCTCGCCCTCTAATCTATTTCCCCTACTAAGTACTAAGGAAACTAAAGCCCCCCTCGTATTAGCGTTTAAATCGTCTAAATGTGGATAAATAAATTTAGCCATACTATACCCTCTAGGGATCGTTCTCTTTATAAAGACCTCGTAAGCGTTTAAATAGGGAATAGTTACTTTAAGTAGGTCCGAAGTTAGCATTTGTTTAGCCGGATTACCATTAAGCCCTAAAACCCTAAATAATAGCGGGAAATAGTTTGGATTAATATTACCGTCCCAATCGTCTATTAACTGCGTCTT
>Ga0304730_1000628_pt1 | contig 29503 bp, 27 predicted proteins | sample M_130628_MF_Meta_FD_190474 | JGI IMG/M metagenome (GOLD analysis project Ga0304730, IMG submission 190474) | Freshwater microbial communities from Lake Montjoie, Canada to study carbon cycling - M_130628_MF_MetaG (v2) (version 2) | ecosystem: Environmental > Aquatic > Freshwater > Lake | place...
GGTGCCACCACGGTCAAGTTAGTTAACTCTGATGATCCCGCAAAGGTCTACCAGATTGAGATTACCGTTACCCAATAACCAAAGCATGCATTTTTGAAGGAGTTGGATTATCCTATGGCAATGCATCGTCTGCGTTTTTTAATCACCTCTTTACTTGTAGGTGTTCTCGTTATTTTCGGTCTGCAAGCCTTTGCAGCAACTACCACTGTTAAAGCAGGGGCAGCTTGTTCTAAAATTGGTGCGACTACAGTTGTTAAAACTTTAAAATACACATGTATTAAAAGCGGCAAGAAATTAATCTGGTCCAAAGGTGAGGCAGTAAAAACTGCTGGGCAAGATTTATCTCTTGTAACTCCGGCCTACGTGCCACTTCCTCCAGATGGTGGGACAGATGAATATCGTTGCTTCTTACTAGATCCAAAATTTATAAAAGAGACTTTCTTAAAATCAGTAACAATTACGCCAGATAACATGAAGGTTTCACATCATGGCATTTTGTATCGTGTTTCAGCGGCAAATGTTGAAGTAACAAAGAGTTTGGATGAACAGAGCGCGCTACCAGGTTGGTCTTGTTTTGGAGATACTGGAATACCTGGTGCAACTGCCTTTTCGCCTGCATCACCTTCTAGTTGGATCTCGTTTTGGGCACCAGGTGGGAACTTTAAAACCTATCCTGAAGGCACTGGTATGAGGTTTGCCCAAGGGGATCAATTCATCTTGCAATCTCATTTCATGGTGATGCCAGGCCATAGCGATAACGACAATCGAGCGTCAATGAATGTTGCACTCACGTATGCCAAGTCACCAGTAGCTGACTTAAAAACAATGCTGGTAGCAGCTCCCATTGAAGTTGCATGTGGACCAAATGAAAGTGGCCCGCTGTGCACTCGCGCAAATGCATTAGCTGATCTTGCAAAGCGGACAAGTGATAAAGCAGCCCTACAAGAAACAGGTTTACTAATTATTTGCGGTCAGAGCCTTACACCAACCCCTAGTCCGATATCAGAGTGCGCACAACGCATCAACTCTTCCATCACCATCTATGGTGCAACACCGCACATGCATCAGCTAGGTAAAAGCATCACTATTGTCCACACCAATGGGGCTACTGGTGCTAGAACTGAAATCTCTTCTCGTCCATTGTGGAATTTTGATGATCAACGCACTGACTGGCTTACACAACCCCTAACTGCAAAGGCAGGAGATAGCATCACTGTCAGATGTACTTTTGATGTTGGCTTGCGCTCACAATTGCCACTCTATAAAAATCTATCGCCTAATTACATAGTCTGGGGCGAGGGCACTCGAGATGAAATGTGTTTAGGAATTGTTAACTACACAAATTAAAATTGCTATACCGATCAAAAAGATTGCAATCGCAGCTGAGGCAATTACACCAACTCTTTGAGGCAACCCGCCGATATTGCTCTCTTTATCTTGTTTTATATCCTTTAAGACATTTAAGAAATGAAATCCCACACCCAATAAAGATCCACCAGCTAAAACCCAGAGGGGCGGCGTGCGATCAACTGAGTAGTAAATCGATGCAGGAAGTGCAGCACATGCAATTGCATATGGCAGTGGCGAGAATGGTGAGAACTTAAAGTAGAAGTTATATGCAATCCCACAACCCACTCCTAATAAATAAACACTTCCCCCTTTAAATCCCAGTGGACCAATCAGATTTGCAATCACTGCGATAGGAATGAAAATAAAGGTAGTTTTGCGTAATGCCTCTGGTGTGATTGCACCTGCAACTAAAGGTTTATTGGTTCTATTGTGCTTGAGGTCATCGCCATAGTCATAGAGATCATTACTCCACCCAATGATTAACTGACCAAGAAATACTGTGAAGGCAATGACATAGGCCGGGCCTTCCCACCAGAGCTGTGTGCCAAAAACAAAAGAAATGGCGGTAATAAGTATCGTTGGCCCAAAGTGAGCCGCTTTCAAATAGGCGCGAAGTTTTAACAATCGCATGAACTATCAACGGCCTCTGAAGCAGCAACATCCATTGCAGGACTTCTCCTAAAGAAACCAGATGGCTTTAAATGAAAACCTGTTCGCTCAACCGGCATAACTGGCCAATCTTCTGTACGAGGAATGTGGTTAGTTCCAAAGACATGCCAAAGAACAATGTCTGTGTTTTCTAGGGAGCGATTATTTTTAGTCCACTCAGGCAAGCCCGCACCGCCCTCATGTTGGAATGGATAATCTCCAGCTGGGTAGCGCTCTGATTCAACGTTAGGTGTGACCCACAAGTGGCTATACATAAAGCCAGCGCGCTTACCCAAAATGGAATCTCTGAGGGCAAGTGGGTAAGTGGTGTGACCTGGGATTAACTTGTAACCAATGCTGTGTCCCACGTGATTTTTTTTGTTGGGATTAATAATCTTCCAGAAGCGACTCTTAATAGGATCAACTAAGCGCTGGGCAGAGCTTTCATTTTTTAGGACAGTCTCACTGGTTTCATATGCTCCGCCATAAGGGTTCTTCTCCCCTATTGGGTGGGCAAAGGATTCAATTTCAACAACAGAGTTATTCACTCCATCGATCTCTAGATCCATTCGAGCACATAAAATATGTTGGTGATACGGTGCCCATAAACCTGGTTCTAACTCTGTGGCAGATGGATGATTAGCCCCTGGCTTATCAGCAAGAGTTAAGACAATTCCTGTGAGCTTTGCTTCAAACTCGAAAGATCCATCTTGGTAGAAATACCAGAAGTATCCGTATTCGTAATTATTAACGGTAACAATTGAGGATGCAACAAAGCGGCGACCACGGCGCACTTCTGTATGGCCATCAACATCAACATGCTTCCACAGGATTCCAAAGTCTTCTTCATGCATACAGATAGCGTTCTTTATCGTGCGCACGGTGCCATCGCCCTCAGTAACGGCCACATCTAAATAGGTAATCTCGCCTAAGCAATCACAGCCCAGAGTCAGAGAGTTAGTAAAGTTACCTAGGCCAAACTCTCCGGTGTCAAAGGCGTTCTTTCGATAAGCACCCTGTGCTGGATCACCATATGGGATAACAAGTTCTGCAATAGACAGGCGATGAGCAATCTTGCGTGGCTTTCCCTCATCAGTGAAATTCACATCGTGAATTACCAATCCTTCTCGCTGATCAAAGCCAATGCGAAATGACCAACGTTCCCATTTGATATTCCAGCCTTCAACGTCAAATGAGGCTCCATCTGGTTGCTCAATCTTTAGCTCTTTGAGTTTTACAGAGCCCCCAGTTTGAGATTCACGGTATGGGCCTGGGGTCTGTGGGATCGGCACATCAGCATTATCTTCAAGAGCCACAACTTCCTCAGCATCGATATCAACGATTGCATGTAAACCATGGATGGGGTGAGCATAAAAGTTTGCATCAGGTGTTGGTTGATGAAACATAGGAGTCCAGATAAGTCTGCGACCATCATCTAAGTGAGCTGGAATTTGGGCACCGATTGGCCAGGTCTCCATGTGAACTGATGTGATGTCATTTATTCCACGACGCGCAAGTGCATCTTTTACAGATTGATTTTTGCAGACAACTTTTAGAGCAATTGCAGATTCAATCGCACTTACCGGAGATTTAGCTCCAGGAATCTCTACAAACTCTTTAGCAACACCATCGGTTGTGATGAGACCTTCACTAACAACTGCCCTTTTGCGATCCCAGATTGTTACACGAGCTGTGCGATCAAGTTTTTTACCTGATGCAAGCTCTGCCTTACTTGGCTCATGTAGCTGCAGCATCGCAAAGAGATGATGAGCTTCTAAATTCCAGGCTTTGCGCGCATGAGCAACAATCAACTCTTGCTCAGCATGGCTAAGTGGGTCTAAGGGGTGCCGCAATGACATTTGCATAGTATAGATATGGATTAGAAATAAGTGAAATATTATTCTCTTCTGATGCCAGAGATTCTATTTTCTATCACTTCTGCCTCTGATTCACCGGCAAAGAACCCTGTCCCTAGATGCAGAACTCTACGAATCACTATCGGTTTTTTGAACTTTAACTCGCGCAACTGAGGATGGCACAAGTTCTTCACTTGGAATGGCGATAGAACTCAATATTCTCTGGCGCAAGTGGAGTTTTTCCTAAAATCAAATCAGCTGCCTTTTCAGCAACCATCATGACTGGCGCATAGATATTGCCATTAGTGACATATGGAAAAACAGATGCATCACACACGCGCAATCCTTCAACGCCATGGACTTTCATTGTCTCTGGATCTACCACTGACATTGCATCGGTGCCCATCTTTGCTGTGCAAGAAGGGTGAAGGGCAGTCTCAGCATCTTTTCTTACCCACTCTAAAATCTCTTCATCAGTTGAAACAGTTGCACCAGGAGATGACTCACCAGCGTTGAAGTCATTCATTGCAGGCTGAGTCAGAATATTGCGTGCAGTTCTTACTGCCTCTATCCATTCACGGCGATCTTCATCGGTAGAAAGATAGTTAAATTGAATTGCCGGCTTTTCTAGCGGGTTAGTACTTTTAATCTTGAGCCAGCCGCGGGCATCTGAATACATAGGGCCCACATGAACTTGATAGCCATGGCCGCGTGTGTCACCTGTGCCGTCATAGCGAATAGCAAGAGGAAGGAAGTGAAACATTAAGTTGGGATAGGCAACATCGTTATTGCTACGGGTAAAACCGCCAGCTTCAAATTGATTTGTTGCCCCTGGGCCTTTTCTAAAGAACAACCAAGCCGCTCCAATAAATGGGCGACGCCAGAACTGAGTAATAGGTTGTTGTGTCACAGGAAGTTTGCACTTGTATTGAACATAGACCTCTAAGTGATCTTGCAGATTTGCACCCACTCCAGGCAGATCCTTAACAACTTTAATACCCAGTTTTTCTAAATCTTCCTTTTTACCAACACCAGAGAGTTGAAGGATTTGCGGGGTGTTTATTGAGCCACCGGAGAGAATGACTTCACGTGAAGTGAAAACCTGCTTCTTGCCACGGATAAGAACTTCTACACCGGTGGCAGTAGTGCCATTAAATAAAACCTTGGTTACATGTGCACGAACCTTAACGGTTAAGTTCTTGCGCCCCATGACTGGATACAAATAAGCGCGAGAGGCACTTAGACGCCTGCCCCGATAAACGTTGCGATCAAAGGCGGCAAAGCCTTCTTGGCGATAACCATTGACATCATCGGTGCGTGGATAACCTGCTTCTTCAGTTGCTTTAAAGAAGGCAGCAAAAAGTGGGCCCTTGCTTGGTCCGCGCTCTAACTTGAGTGGACCATCATCTCCACGAAATGGTGATTTGGGATCTGCTAAACAGTTCTCCATCTTTTTAAAATATGGCAAGCAGTGCGCGTAATCCCAATTAGCCATTCCTTCATCTTTAGACCAGCGCTCATAATCCATTGCATTACCGCGCTGCCAGATCTGGCCATTTATGGATGAGGATCCACCTAAGACTTTTCCACGTGCATGATAGATGCGGCGATTATTCATGTGTGGCTCTGGCTCTGATTCATACATCCAGTCGTAGTACTTACTACCGATTGGAAAAGCTAAAGCAGCTGGCATATGAATAAATACATCCCATAACCAGTCACGACGTCCAGCTTCAAGAACTAGAACTTTGTGATTGGGATTCTCACTTAAGCGATTAGCTAGTGCGCAGCCCGCAGAGCCACCACCAACGATGATGTAGTCATAGTGCGCGCTCATGGGAGAAAGTCTACTAATAAAGCAAGACCCTCACTCGGTGAACTCCACCAAGTAAGGGCCTTGCTTCTTAGGATATTTTTTTCTTACTTACCAAGCCATGACTTAACGATATCTGCATGAGCATCGATCCACTTTTGGGCCGCTGCTTCTGCAGTCATTCCGCCTTCAAGGTCTGCTGCTACACCGTTCTGATCAGCATTAGTCCACTTGAAATTCTTAACAAGTGAAGCAAATGGATCATTAGCATCGTTGAGCTTCTTTGAGATCAACTTAATGAGTGGTGTAGATGGGTAGTCGGTTAAACCACTTGCCTTTGCTGGATCGCTCCAGTCATTAGCAGGGAACTTAACGCGAGCTGCTTCAAGTGTTGGAAGCTTGGAATGGAGTGTCCAAGGCTGCCATGCATAACCAATGAATGGTGTCTTGTTAGCTTCTGCCTTGATGAAACCATCAACTAGAGCAGCTTCTGAACCAGAGAAGATAACTTTGAAGTTCAACTTGTTAGCAGAAACCATCTTTTCACCGATAGTTGTGTAACCAGCTGGGCCTTCAAACCATGCACCCTTACCACCTGAATCAGCAGTCTTAAACATAGTTGCATACTTGTTCAAGTTCTTTGAGTCTGTGATGTCTGGATACTTTTCAACCATCCACGGAGCGACGTACATACCGATAATTCCGATATTTCCGTTTTCGCCAGCTTCAACTACAGCTCCGCGATCAGTCCAATCCTTCCAACGTCCACCGCCCCAATCTTCGATTATTACGTCGATTGTTCCAGCTTCCATTGCATCATACGTAGTTGGACCTTCATCCAGAGTTGTCTGAGTGATTGTGCAACCCAATTCTTTCTTAGCAATTTCTGCAACTACCTGAGCTGAAGCTGTGTAACCGCCCCATGCGTGCATTGCAATTGCATACGAACCACAGTCTCCTGCGGCTTCGCCTGCAGAATCGTTAACGCTCTTGCTGCAGCCTGACAAAATCAAAGCTGCTGCAATTACGACAGTAACGATTACCGAGCGGCGACCGAATAGTGATTTCATTAACCCTCCTAAAGAGTTTTATGTTTTGCTCATAGCCTAGGGCCGGGATGGCGCAAGTACCAGTACTGCCAGGGGCTAATTCGCCAGATTTATGAGGAACGTCGAGCGCCGGCTTGCATGATTCGGTCGAAAATAACGCCTAAAAGCAATATGGCAGCGCCTGCTATCAAGCCCTTGCCTTGCAGTTCTGGTTTGGAGTTTCCAACGATTACTAAGTAACCAAGTCCACCCGCACCAACGAAGCCACCAATAACTACTACAGCCAAGACATAAATCAAACCTTGGTTAGTTGCAAGCAAAATAGTCTTCTTAGCAGCAGGTAGCTGAACTTTGGTGATGATTTGGCGAGTAGTGGATCCTGCAGCAGTTGCTGCTTCAACAAGTGAATGTGGAACTGCTCGAATTCCTTCACACACAATCTTCACAACGACGGGAATGGCATAGACGATGCCTGTTGCAATAGCAGTAAAGCGAGTTGGACCAAATAAACCTAACATCGGTACTAAGTAAACAAATGCTGGAAGTGTCTGTCCGGCATCTAGAAAGGGCCTTAATACTCGCTCTGCACGATCATTGCGACCAGTCCAAATACCAAGTGCAAGACCAATAATCATTGTGAGCAAGCATCCAACAATTGTCTGTGTGAGTGTGAGCATCGCTTCATACCAAAGACCAGATAACACAATGGCCATTGCTAGAACAAAAGCCAGAATCGCCGTTCTAGTTCCACCAATAATTAAAGCAAGTGCCACAATCATGGCTACGGTTACATACCAAGGGGATGCTGATAATTGAGATTCCAGAGGGTTAAGAACGGAATAGGAAATCAAGTCTTTAAAGCCAACAGTAAAAATTGTGAGGTTTTCTAGAATCCAAGCCGTTGCATTATTAGTAGTTTTTGCCACTTGCGGTGCAATGGTGACATCTTTAGGCCACACCGCTGCCCACAACATTGTGCGAGACATAAAGACAGATACGACTGCAAGAATGCCGGTGATGATCAAAATAATGCGCTTTGTTTTAATCTGCTTCTGCGTTGGCGGGATAAAGGAGTCCTGACGCTTAGCTGCAGCGCTAGTACTGCGATCAAGCAAAATGGCTAAGAAAACCACGGCAAAGCCAGCAACAAAGCCCTGTCCAACATTTCGAATAATTAAGGCCTCAATAACTGGCTTACCAAGTCCAGGTGCACCAATGAGGGCGGCAATTACAACGAATGAAACGGCTGCCATCACAGTTTGATTAATGCCAAGAACAATCATCTGCTTAGCCATTGGAATTTGAACTTTGGTGAGGGTCTGCTTTTGCGTGGAGCCCATTGATTGTGAAGCTTCGACAGGGGATTGATTCAAATTTCTAATTGCATGGCTGGTAATACGAATTGCGATTGGAATGGAATAAATCATTGTTGCAATTGTGGCCGAGGCAGCACCAATCATAAAGACAAGTGCGATAGGAGCCATATAAACAAGAGTAGGAAGAATCTGCGCTAAATCCAGAAATGGAGTCACGATTTTTAGTACACGATCAGATAAACCTGCCCATATTCCTAGTGGGATTCCGATTGCTAGTGAAAGAAGCACTGACGCGAGAGTCATTGCAATGGAGTCCATAGTGAACTGCCACATCCCCAGCGCGCCACAAGCCAGTAATAGTGAAACTGATAAAAGAGCAGTTCGCCACTGACTTGTGGCAAAAACAACAAAAGCAATAATTCCGACTACGCCAAACCAACCAATGATTGGAATAACTGAGTTTGGTGCTGGGACTGCAATGAGATTTCTAATTACTTGAACAAAACCATCTATTGCCCCACGAATGGGATTAAAGAAATAGATAAATGCCGAGCTCTCAGTTCTATTTCCCCGAAGGTCTAGCGCTTTTTGCCCTACAAAGCTGGTAAATGAAGTGTTTTCATAGGTATCTATCTGTAGAGTATTTTTGCCATGCAATAAACGGCCCAGTAAAATCCAGATTGTTACCGAGCCGAGTAATAGATAGGACTTACGAACCTTCATTAAGCGCCACCAGAAATTAACCGCAAAACATCCTCGCTAGAGACAATCCCAAGGGCGGTGCCATTCTCATTAACCCGTACTGGTTTGTGGGACTGCAAAATAACTTGGGCAGCATCGCGAATGATGGTGTTAGAAGCGAGTTCTGGCCCATCGGTGGCCTCACCTGGCGCAGCTTTTCTAGCTAAGTGCTTCAAAGTCAGAACATGAGACTTAGCAATATCGCGAACGAAGTTAGCAACATATTCATCAGCAGGATTAGCCACTAAATCCTCAGGAGTTCCAATTTGAACAATTGCACCATCTCGCATGATTGCAATGCGATCTCCTACCTTTACTGCCTCAGATAGATCGTGAGTAATAAAGACCATCGTCTTGCCAAGTTCACGGTGTAGACGAATTACTTCTTGCTGCATATCACGGCGAATAAGTGGGTCAAGGGCTGAGAATGGTTCATCTAAGAAAAGGACTTGTGGATCAACAGCAAGTGCACGTGCTAAACCAACGCGCTGTTGCATACCACCAGAGAGTTGTTCTGGATAAGCATGTGAATAGCCTTGCAGACCAACGAGTTCAATAACTTCGTTAGCACGCTTATGGCGATCTGCTTTATTAACTCCATTGATCTCAAGTGAGTAAGCAATGTTGTCGATGACGTTGCGGTGAGGCAGTAAACCAAAGTGTTGGAAGACCATTGAAAATCTAGTCTTGCGAAGTTCGCGCAGGCGGGCATTATCAACTTTTAAAATATCTTCGCCTTCAAAAGTCATAGAGCCTTGAGTTGGTTCAATCAAGCGAGTCATGCATCGAACAAGAGTGGACTTACCAGATCCTGATAGACCCATCACTACGAATACTTCACCTGGGGCAACATCAAATGAAACATCGCGGACGGCAATGGTGTTACCGGTTTGTGTGCGAAGCTCTGATCGAGAGAGATCAACTAATGGTGAGCCGACTACCTTGTCAGCGTTGGCGCCGAATACTTTCCAGAGATTCTTTACAGAAATCATTGGCGCGCCAGAATTCATTTATCCAACTCCCCCATCTGAGAACCAACCAGATTTACTAGGAGCATTGTTAGTCCAAATGTGTTTGATTTCAAGGTATTCGCCCAAACCATGCTCACCTAATTCACGGCCAATGCCAGATTGCTTGTATCCGCCCCATTCAGCCCCCGGGCGATATGGGCCAAAGTCATTAACCCAGATTGTTCCGTGACGAAGTGCGCTAGCAACTCGAGCAGCTTTGACAGAATCCTTTGACCACAGACCACCGGAGAGACCAAAAGGTGTGTCATTAGCGATAGCAATTGCTTCTACTTCGGTATCAAAGACTTCCACTGTCATGACAGGACCAAAAGATTCATCTTGAACACAAAACATCTTTGTATCGCAATTATCTAGAACTGTTGGTAAGTAGTACCAACCATTGGCATGTTCACTGCTTTCGCTGCGCTTACCGCCAACTAATAATGTGGCACCTTCAGCAATACCTTTTTCAACATACTTAATGACACCCTCTAGATGTGACTTACTAATCAGCGGGCCAGTTTCAGCCGTTAAATCCGCTGGTCCACCCAGGCGAATCTGCCCAGCTCTGCGCACAATCTCATTAACCACGCGATCATGGATAGAGCGCTCAACGATTAAACGTGTTCCAGCAGAACAGACTTGGCCTGAGTGTAAGAAGGCAGCCGTTACTGCGTTATCGATAGCTGCATCAATATCTGCATCTGCAAAGATAATATGTGGATTCTTTCCACCTAGCTCAAGGGCTAAGCGCTTCACAGTTGAAACTGCAGCTTTCATAATTGTTTGACCAGTATTTAAGCCACCAGTGAAAGAAACCATGTCCACGCGTGGATCATTAATTAAATGGTGACCAACTACAGAGCCTGGACCTAGAACTAAGTTTGCAACACCTTTAGGTGTGCCAGCCTCTTCAATAGCGCGTATCAGCGCAATGGCACTTTGCGGAGTTAACTCTGATGGCTTCACAATGAAAGAGCATCCGGCAACTAAGGCTGGGGCCACCTTCCAAGCAATTTGTAGAAGTGGATAGTTCCAGGGACCAATCAATGAGCAAACACCTAGAGGTTCATGAACGATGCGGCTATCAACGTGAGAAAGCCCTACATCCACAACCCGACCATGTTGCTTTAAACCCAGGGCTGCAAAGTGGCGAAAAGTAGCAATGACATCAGCAATGTCATATTCAGCTTCAATGATGCGCTTTCCTGTGTCATCACTTTCTTTTTTAGCGATTACTTTTAAGTCACGCTCTAATAAATCTGCAATCTTGCCAACAAGGGCGCTGCGTTGTTCAAAGCTCCAGGAAGTAAAGATGCCTGAATCAAAAGATGTGCGGGCAGCAGTGATTGCATCTAGAACATCATCTTGTGTGGCCTGTGAAACGGTTGCAACAACACTTTGATCATGTGGACTCTGCACATCGTGGGCCCCACCATCAGATGCCTGCCTCCAAGCACCATCGATATAGAGCGTTGCGACCATTTACTTAATCTAGTTGGCTTTTGCGCATTGCCACAAACTCATCAAGCTCTTGCTTCATACGTGGATCCATCTCTGGTTGCACATACTCTTCAAGCTTCTTCATATAAATCTCAGAGGCGCGCACCTTTGTATCTTTTGCCCCAAGTCGCATCCAGCGCTCGTAGTTATCGCTATTTGTTAAAAATGGTCGGTAGAAACAGTCGCGGAATCGCTCCATGGTGTGTGCAGCGCCTAGGAAGTGACCACCATGGCCTACTTCAACGTGAGCATCAAAGGCCAAGGATTCAACGTTAAATTCAAGTGGAGTGAACTCAGTCATCAGAGATTGAAGGATTTCAATGTCTACAACGAATTTTTCATAGCAAGAGACAAGTCCGCCCTCTAACCAGCCAGCTGTATGCATGACCCAGTTAGTTCCAGACAAGAATGTAGGCATCATCGTCATCATTGTTTGGTAAGCAGATTGAGCATCAACTGTTTGTGATGAGTTCAAGCCACCGCCGCCACGGAAAGGAAGGTTAAAGCTTCGTGCGATTTGGCCAGTACACAGCAGGCCAATACCTGACTCAGGGGTACCGAATTGAGGTGACCCTGATTGCATATCAATGTTTGAAAGGAATGAACCAAAAACAATGGGGCATCCAGGGTTAAGAGTCTGAGCAAGTGCGATACCAGTTAGCGCTTCAGCGATTTGCTGAGCAAGTGTTGCTGGAATTGTTACCGGGCTCATGGCACCCATCAAAAGGAATGGTGTGACTACAACTGGCTGACCCGCAAGAACGTATTCACGCAATGAGTCAAGCATGCGATCATCCCAGCGAAGTGGAGAATTACAGTTCACGAGAGAAATAAGCGCTGGTGTATCTTCAATTGATTTGCGACCACCGAAAATAATTTCAGACATTGCAATAACATCTTTTGCATTCTGGGCAGTCACAACGTTACCCATAAAGAACTTATCGGTCAGAGTTGCCGCTGCATATGCCATATCTAGGTGGCGTGAATCTAGAGATAGATCATTAGGCTCACACACAACTCCGCCGACGCTATCTAAGGCGTCATAGCTTTGAGCTAACTTACAAAAATTCTCATAATCCTTAAAAGTCGCATCGCGGCGAACATCACCTTCGCGAACAAATGGTGGGCCATACACACCACCGAAGACCATTGAGTCTCCACCGATGTGAACATTGTTCTTTGCATTGCGTGCTTGCAAGTTGAATTGGCTGGGTGCCTTGGCAACTTGCTTCAAGATCCATTCAGGATCGAATTTAACGTTATCGCCTTCTACAGTTTGTCCGTTTTCGCGCAGCAGATCGATTGCCCATGGACTCATGAACTCGATACCGATTTCTGAAACGATGCGCTTCCAGCCGAGGGTGAGTGTTGCCATGGATTCTTCGCTCAAGATTTCATAGCGGGGCATCTTGTTAATAAAGCTCACGGTTAATTCCTCACCTGTAGTAGTAGTTCGATATTAATAGCACCGTGGCGCTATTGACCTCGAACACGCACGAGAATACCCTTAGGTTATGGAACTATGGTTCCATATAGTGGAACCTTCCAAGGAGGTGTGAGATGGCCGAGCTACATAGCGGCACGCAAGCAATCGATCGCGCATCTTCACTCTTAATTCATATTTTAGAATCACAAACTCCTCCGCTACTTACTGAACTTGCGCGCATACATGCTTTACCTAAGAGCACAACATCTCGAATCTTGAGCGCACTTGAGCGCCAAGGGTTATTACTGCGCGATCGCAACGGTGCCTATATCGCCGGTTCTGTTCTGACACAGTTTGCACGTGGGCAAAACCACGACTCTATTCTTGTTACACGTATGCACTCAATTCTAGAAGTTTTAGCTAATAGAACTGGTGAAACCTCCAACCTGGCAGTTCCGGGCAATGGCGACCTTAAGTTAATTGATCAAGTAGATGGTCAATACCTCTTGTCTGCAACTAACTGGGTTGGAAAGTCAGTTCCTTACCACGCTTCAGCTCTTGGCAAAGTTTTGCTTGCCTATGCAGCGGTGACTATTCCAGCTGGACGTTTAGAAAAGCGCACAGCAAAAACCATCATCTCTCGAACAAAGCTTCTTGAAGAGTTAGAAACTGTGCGCAAAAAAGGTTACGCCCTTATCATCGATGAATTAGAGGAGGGATTAGTTGCAGTAGCAGCACCTATCCGCGAGCATGATGGCCGCGTAGTTGGTGCAATTTCAGTTTCTGGTCCATCAACTCGATTGACTCAGAAAGATCTCATCAAGATCGGTGAGATGATCATTGATGAAATCGCAACACTTCAAGCAAACCACGATGGAAAGATAGGTGCGGCATGACACATGACGAGATTATCAAAGCCCTCTTTGACGAAACCCTTGTCGGAAATGCTCCAGCAGTTCTCGAACTGACCAACCAAGGTATTGCTGATGGAATGACGCCTGGCGCCATCCTCTTTGATGCGCTGATTCCAGCATTGGAAGAAGTTGGTGCACGTTTTGAGCGCGGAGATTTCTTCGTTCCAGAGATGCTTATTTCAGGTAAGGCGATGTCAGGAGCGCTCAATGTTTTGCGCCCATTGCTAGCTGAGACTGGTGCTGAAACTGTTGGAACATTCTTGATGGGCACAGTTAAAGGCGATGTCCACGATATTGGCAAGAACCTTGTCAATATCATGCTCGAAGGTGCCGGCTTTGAAGTTATTGATCTAGGTGTGCAAGTTCCACCAGAGAAGTTTGTTGCTGCAATTATTGAGCACAAGCCAGATATTGTTGGTATGTCCGCGTTTTTAACAACAACAATGCCAATGTTTAAGGTCAACATTCATGAAATTACAAAAGCTGGTCTACGTGATCAGGTAATCATCATGGTGGGTGGCGCACCTGTTACTCAAGAATATGCCGATGTTGTTGGAGCCGATGGCTTTGCAGCAGATGCATCTACTGCCGTGCGTATTGCTAAAGATCTCATTGCTAAAAAACGCGCAACGGTTAATGCATAAGGTTTAATTGTGTTAAAAAAACTTCTACCTTTTGTTGAGCATGTCATAAAGAAACCCGTATGGGACTGTCGCATGTGTGGACAATGTGTTCTGCACTCAACAGGTATGACATGTCCAATGACATGTCCCAAGACTCTTCGTAACGGACCATGTGGTGGCGTTCGTGAAAACGGCAACTGTGAAGTTATTCCAGATATGCCATGTGTGTGGCTCAAGGCATATGACCGAAAAGTCTATTTGCCTCTGCCAACAGTATGGAAAGACCACTTTAATGAACTACGTCCTCCAGTAGATATGCGCCTTCAAGGATCTTCATCGTGGATTAACTTGGTTACAAAGCGCGATCAGCAAACACCTGCCGGTTGGTCAACTACAGATAGTGGTCACTAATGTCACTCATGCGCGAGAAGTTAGAAAACACTAACGAAGTTGTCTTTACAGCTGAATTCCCAGCACTTGATGGTGGCGGAATGGCTAAAGTTGAAAAGAACGCTGCCCGTTTAGCGCCTTGGTTTGTTGGCGTGAATGCAACAGATAACCCAGCAGCACATGCCCATGCATCTAATACCGCCTCTGCAATTGCCATGAAAATGCATGGAATTGAACCCATCATGCAGATTGTTTGCCGTGATAAGAACCGTCTAGCTATTCAAGCCGACATGATGGGCGCCGCGCTGCATGGCATAGACAACATCTCACTTCTCACCGGTGATGATGTCACTGCCGGTGATGAACCTGAGGCACGTAGAGTCTTTGATATCGATAGCACCCAAGCAATCAATATCGCGCGAATTATCACTACCGGTAAATACCTATCAGGGCGCAAAATCGATCCAGCCCCAGACTTTTATATCAGCGCAGTTGAAAACCCAGCGGCTCCCCCATTTGATTATCGAATTGAGCGAGCTCTTAAGAAGTACCGAGCTGGTGCAAAGTATCTTCAACTACAGATTTGTTATCACTCAGATCGTCTTGAAAAATTCTGCGCCGGTGTTGCCAAGATTGCTCCAGATTTAAAGTTGATTCCAACTATCGTTTTAGTTAAGAGTGCAAAGCCAATGGCGTTTATGCACGACAAGGTGCCTGGAATTGATATCCCGCAGGACATACTGAACCGAGTTTCATCTGCAGCCGATCAAGCTGAAGAGGCATACAAATTGACTGTAGAACTAGCCAAGCATGCAATGACCTTGCCCTCTGTGCGCGGTTTACACGTTACAGACTTTAGACATGATGATTCATTAGATCGTTTTATGTATGACCTCGGACAGAAGCCAAGAAACTAACTAGGAGCCCCTATGCACACGACCCTTACTTCCCCTGGAAAAACCGTAACGATTGGCCATGACCAGCCATTTTGTATTATAGGTGAGCGCATTAATCCAACGGGGCGTAAGAAGTTTCAAGAACAACTTCGTGCGGGCGATTTATCTGCTATTGAGAAAGATGTGGCAGCCCAAGTTGCAGGTGGGGCTGATGCATTAGATGTGAATATGGGTGTTCCACTAACAGATGAACCAGAACTACTGAGAAAAGCAATCAAATTGGTTCAATCACTAACGGATTTACCTGTTTGTATCGACTCTTCTGTTATTGAAGCGCTGCAGGCAGGTCTTGAGACTTACCAAGGTAAAGCACTTGTTAATAGTGTGACAGGTGAAGATGATCGGATGGAGCTAGTGCTTCCTTTGATTAAAAAGCATGGCGCAGCCATTATTGCTCTACCTAATGATGAAACTGGAATTCCACAAACAGCCGCAGAGCGCATGATTATCGTTGAGAAGATTGTCCGCACTGTTGAAAAGCATGGCATTCCACTTGAAGATCTCATCATTGACCCACTTGCCATGACCGTAGGTGCAGATCCTGATGCAGTAAAGAACACGCTAGAAACTATCTATTTAATCCGTGAAAAGTACGGTCTAAATATGACTCTTGGTGCTTCAAATATCTCATTTGGTCTTCCACATCGCCATGCACTCAATGCCGCGTTTCTACCTGCTGCAATGGCCATGGGATTAACAAGTGCTGTCATGGATTCGCGCACGCCTGCCATCGTTGAGTCAGTTCGTGCTGCAGACTTGCTCCTTGGTCTTGATCCTTGGGGAACAAATTGGATTATGCGCTATCGCGCTATGGAGGCAGCAAAAGCTGCCGCTGAAGGGAATTAATTATTAGTAAAAAAGAGTTAGACCCATCCCTGATACCAACGCATGACGGTACCGGGCGGGTCAAACTTGCCTTTACAACACTAGAAAAAGATGGATCGATTGGATCGCAGAAAACAATTACAGTCCCAACAGGTGTGAGCGCATTTGATGCCGCTTCCTGGAATGGAATTGCAATTGATTCAACATGTGGTGGCTATGGCACATGCAAGAAATGCCGTATCAAGGTTACTGATGGCGATGTTGAACCATCCAAGTTAGATTTTCGCGCCTTTACTGCAACAGAAATTAAGGATGGCTGGCGCCTTGCCTGTTTGGTGCGCACAGCTAAAGATATTTCAGTAGATGTTCCAGCACTTACTACTCGTCCAAAAGCTGCCACCGTAGGTGTTGGACGACAGGTTATTTTGCGTCCAGCAGTTCAAAAGCGCTATATCGAATTAGAAGAGCCATCTCTTTCTGATCAACGCACTGACATTGTGCGCATCTTTGATGCCGTAGATGACATTGAAGGCACCGCAAGCCTTGCATCGATGCGAGAGCTGCCCCGCATCTTGCGTGCAGCAAATTACAAAGTAACTGCCGTCTTTGTTGATCAAGATTTCTTGGGTATTGAAGCTGGCGACACAACAGCAGTCCGCTATGGCATTGCCTACGACTTAGGCACAACAACGGTTGTGGCAACCTTGCTTGATCTCAATACCGGAACTCCAGTGGCCGTTAAATCAATGCTCAATAAACAGCAACCATTTGGCGCAGATGTCATCACCCGCATTAGCGCAACGATGCTAGATCCTGATGCACTGGCAAAACTGAGCGGATTGGCTCAAGAAACCCTTAATCAGCTGACCCAAGAGGTCTGTGTTGAGGCAGATGTTAATCCTCACCATGTTTATGAGTTAGCAATTGCTGGCAATGCCACCATGACGCAACTTCTCCTTGGCATTGATCCAGAACCACTGGGAGTTGCTCCATTTATTATGGCAAGTGCGGCCTATCCAAATATTGATGTGAAAGAGATTGGTATTGCAGTTCACCCACTTGCCAAAGCTGTCATCTTGCCTTCACTTGGTGCATATGTTGGCGGAGACATCATCGCCGGCGCACTTGCCTCTGGAATGGATCGCGATAAGCGCTTGCGTTTATTTATCGATGTTGGCACAAACTGTGAAATTGTTTTAGGTGATGGAGACAAGATTCTTGCAACAGCTGCCCCTGCTGGTCCTGCCTTTGAAGCTGCCAGTATTAAATGTGGTGTGAGAGCAGCATCTGGTGCTATCGAAACTATCAAAGTTGTTGATGGTGAACTTGAAATTGGAACTATTGATGACACTCCTGCAGTTGGTATCTGTGGTTCAGGCTTAGTTGATGCATGTGCATCTCTAGTTCAAGTGGGCTTACTTGATCACTCAGGCAAGTTTGTTAGCGATGAAGCTGCCCTGACAATTTCGCCAAAGCTTGCTAGCCGTTTAGTTACACGTGAAGGTGAGCGCGTATTTGTTCTTACGTGGAGTAAAGAAGTGGGCGATCTCTCGGATTGCGTCTTTTTAACTCAGCGTGATGTGCGAGAACTTCAATTTGCAAAGGCAGCTATTGCCACAGGTTGGGCGCTACTGCTTGAAGAGTTTGGTGTGCAGGAATCTGAAATCCAACAAGTACTACTTGCTGGCTCCTTTGGTTCTTATCTCTCTCCTTCATCTGCAGTAAAGATTGGTTTGGTTCCAAAGCTCTCAGTTATGCGCATCATGTCTGCTGGTAACGTTGCAGGCGAAGGTGCCAAGATGGTTTTGCTATCTGCCCAAGAGCGCAATGGTGCACAAGCACTCCTTGAAGAAATTGACTACATCGAACTATCTGATCGTGCTGATTTCAACGATAAGTTCGTTGAACGTCTCGCATTTCCTGCATGAGCATTGGCGTAGTTGCCTGCGGGGCACTTGCTACCCATATCGCCGATATCGCAACTTCAGAATCACTCGACATCACCATCTATCCCCTGCCACCCCTGCTGCATAATCGTCCAGAGAAAATCGCAGGTGAAGTTGATTCATTGCTCACTGAGATCAAAGACAAACATGAGAAGTGCGCTGTGGCATATGCCGACTGTGGAACATATGGCGCACTCGATACGGTGATTGCAGCACATGGTGTGAAGCGTTTAGGTGGAAATCATTGCTATGACATCTTTGCTGGGGCAAAGAAAATAGAGGAGATTATGGAATCTGGTGCTGGAACATATTTCTTAACTGATTTTCTCGCTAAATCTTTTCACCGAAGTGTCATGGTTGAACTAGGTCTAGATAAGCGCCCCGAGCTGCGTGATGACTACTTTAAGAACTATTCACGGGTAATCTGGTTAGCCCAAGTTCCGAGTAAAGAGTTAGAAGAGCTAGCTACTCAAGCTGCTGCAAGTATTGGTTTGCCGCTGGAGATTCAAAACGTTGGTTATGGTCAACTAACCCAGCAAGTAAAGGAACTACTTAGTAGCTAAAGCCACATCTCATAACCAAGTCGAATATTTCATTAGAAAAGGCCGACTACCTTTCCATCAATATAATCAATGCGCTCTGCAGATGGCACCTTAGGTAACCCTGGCATTGTCATGATTTCTCCGCAGATCATCACGATGAATTCAGCACCTGCTGAGAGCTTTACTTCGCGAACATTGATGGTGTGGCCACTTGGTGCACCGCGTAGAGCCGCATCGGTTGAGAAGGAATACTGAGTTTTTGCCACACAGATTGGGAAATTTCCATAGCCAGATGCTTCAAACTCCTTGAGTTTTGCCTGCACCTTGGCATCGGCAGTTACATCTTTTGCGCCATAAATCTTTGTAGCAACTGCATTGATTTTCTCCCATAAAGTTGCGCTGTCTTCATATACAAAACTCATAGATTGTGGCTTCTCACATAGTTCAACAACAGCATGTGCTAGATCAGCTGCACCCTTACCACCATCGGCCCAGTGAGTTGCAAGCACAATCTTCACGCCAAGCTTTTCCACTCGTGCGTGAAGTAGTTCCACTTCAGCTTTGGTATCACTAGTGAAGTTGTTAATAGAAACAACTAGCGGAAGGTTATAAACCTTGGTGATGTTATTGATATGTCGCTCAAGATTTACAAGACCTGCTTCTAACGCAGGCAAGTTCTCCTCTGTAATTGTCTTAAGGTCAGCACCTCCGTGGTATTTAATTGCACGAATTGTTGCAACTAATACACATGCAGATGGACGTAAACCTGATTTGCGACATTTAATGTCGATGAACTTCTCAGCTCCAAGGTCTGCACCAAAGCCAGCTTCTGTAACAACATAATCGGCCAACTTCATCGCAGAAGTTGTTGCCACAACAGAGTTACAACCATGAGCGATATTGGCAAAAGGTCCACCGTGAATAAAGGCCGGTGTGTTCTCAAGTGTCTGAACCAAGTTTGGCTGAAATGCATCCTTTAAAATCACTGTCATTGCGCCTTGTGCATTGAGTTCAGAGGCAAGTACTGGAGTCTTATCGCGCTTATAGCCAACGACAATCTTGCCAATTTTCTCTTTCAGATCTTCAATCGATGTAGCAAGACAAAAGATTGCCATAATTTCGGAGGCAACAACGATGTCGAAACCATCACTACGTGGGAATCCATTACCTACGCCACCAATAGATTGAATGATTTCGCGTAAAGCACGATCATTCATGTCTACTACACGCTTCCATGTGACACGGCGAATATCAATGGCTAGCTCGTTGCCATGGTGGATGTGGTTATCAATAAGGGCTGCAAGTAAGTTATTTGCGAGGGCAATAGCGTTGAAATCTCCAGTGAAGTGAAGATTGATATCTTCCATTGGAACTACCTGGGCATATCCGCCGCCAGCAGCTCCACCCTTCATTCCAAAGACTGGACCAAGAGATGGTTCGCGAAGTGCAATCATTGCATTCTTACCAATGTGGCGAAGAGCATCACCTAGACCAACAGTTGTCGTTGTCTTTCCTTCACCCGCAGGTGTGGGGCTAATGGCAGTTACTAAAATCAACTTCGAGTTATTGCGCTTTGGAAGAGCAGTTAAGTACTTAAGGTTTACCTTCGCCTTATACTTTCCATAAGCCTCTAAGTTTTCTGCATCAATTCCTAAACTGGCACCGATTTCGGTGACTGGCTTCATCGTTGCAGCTTGCGCAATTTCGATATCTGACATTATTTATCCTTTGGCTTGGCGAATTGCGTTGGTAAGCGCAGGTATTACTTGGTGCAAATCACCGATAATTGCGTAATCTGCATAACCGAGAATTGGAGCCTCTGGATCTGTATTAATTACTACGATTGTCTTGCTGTTCTTCATTCCTGCAATGTGCTGCATCGCACCTGAGATACCAGCTGCGATATAAAGATCTGGTGCAACCTTTGTTCCTGTCTGGCCTACTTGCTCAGCGTGTGGGCGCCAGCCTGAGCTAGTTACAACACGTGAACAACCAACGGTTCCGCCCAATAAATTTGCAAGTTCTTCAATCTGACCGAAACCATCTGGACCACCAACACCACGTCCGCCAGAGACAATAACTTTGGCATCATTGAGAGTTACGCCGCCCTTTGATTCACCAGCATCACGACTCAATACCTTCACGGCATAATCCTGTGGTTCTAGCGCTGGTTCGAAATCAACCACAGTTGCTGCGCCGCCGTTGGCTGTTTCTGGTTCTGTTGAAAATGCTAGAACTGTTGCAATCAAGATATCTGCGTGAACATTTGCAGACTCAATAAGGTTGCCTGCCCAGCGTGCTCGAAGCACATGGTGAGGTGAACCTAAAGTGATTTCTGAACACTCTGCAGCCATTGGAAGATCAAGAAAAGCAGCTAAATGCGCTAACTGTTCATTGCCACGCGGGCTTCCAGCAGCAAGGACTGCAGCTGGCTTTAGTTTTTCAACTAAGTCTTTAAGGGCTCGTCCTGATGCCATCGGTGTGTAATCAGTGATGTTGGCGTGGGATGCAACGTGTAGAACCTTGGCACCATATTCGCCAACAATTCCAGCCAGGGCTGCGCCTTCTTTGCCAATGACTACTGCTTCAACATCTTGGCCCAACTTACGGGCCGCAGTTAACGCACGTAGTGAGAGTTGATCTAGTTCACCACGATCTTGATCTACGAGTACAAGAATCATTAGAAAGCTCCAATCTTTTTCAAGATATCTACCAGTGCAGGAACAGCATCGGCGCCGTTGCCCAAAATCTCTGCCCCGGTTGACTTAGAAGGTGCAAGTGTCAAAACAACTTTTTCTAACTTAGGCACTCGTGCTTCTGCCTTTTTCATATCTACTGGCTTCTTGCGCGCTTGCATGCGACCAGGAACTGATGGATAGCGTGGGATGTTTAATCCATCGCGCACGGTAACGATTGCAGGCAGAGCAACTTCATAGTGCTCACGTCCAGCAGCAACTACTCGATCACACACTGCAACGCCATTTTCTATCTTCATTGATTTAACGTTGGTGATAATTGGGCGATTAAGAGCATGTGCCACACGAATATGGATTTGATATCCAGCACTATCAGCCGATTCTGCGCCAAAGATAATGAGATCAAACTTAGTCTCTTCAGCATTGATTGCATCAACGAGGGCGGCGGCGGTTCCCTGTGGGTCCCACTCTTGTCCGTCGGTTTCAATCAACACGGCGCGAGTTGCACCAATAGCTAGCTGCGAACGAAGTTGTTCTTCAGCATCACTAGGTCCAAGAGTAAGCAGCGTCAGAGTTCCACCCATTTGTTCAACGAGTTGAACACCAGCCTCCACGGCATTTTCCTCATGTGGACTAATACCAAAACCTAAATGCTTAGTTTCGATATCACGTGAATCTGGAGTCAGAATCAATGTTCCACCAGCGAGTGGAACGCGCTTTAAGCAGACAAGTACGTCCATTAGGCAAGGATCCGTTCATTTGATGGGTCAAATACAGATGTAGCACCAACTTCAGCAATTGAACATGGATAGTGCTCACCAAGATATTCAACGAGGAACTTGTTTCCAGCAACAGCTAACTCTGTTGGAAGGTAAGACATCAGGATGTGCTTACCTAAAGATGGAGCAGAACCAGCACTTGTTACATATGAACGACGTCCATGTGCATCAGTGATTGAATTCTTATCCAATGTAAGTATTGGCTCATTACCCATCATGTAGCGCTTTACGCCAGTAGATGATGTGTGATCATCAACAAAGAGTGTGCACAGCATTGCAACTGGCTTTTCAGCGCGGTGCTTTACGTGTGCATCTTTACCAATGAAATCTGCCTCTTTAAGCTTAGGAGATTGCATTCCTGCTTCAACTACGGTGTATTCAGTCTCTAGCTCTGGACCGTATGCGCGGTAGCACTTCTCTAAACGTCCAGTAGTTCCATACACACCAATACCTACTGGAATCAATCCGTGATTCTTTCCAGCTTCCCAGAGTGCATCCCACAGTGCTGGACCATCAGCCATAGGAACATAGAACTCCCAACCAAGATCGCCAACGTAGGAAATACGAGATGCAAGAACTTTTACGCCCTTGAGATCGATCTCTCTACATGTGCTGAACTTGAATGATTCATGGCTCATATCTTCAGACGTAACTTCTTGAATAATCTTTCGAGCATTTGGACCCCACACACCCAGGGTGGTGTAGTCAGAAGTAATGTCTTTGATCTTTGCAGAGCCATCGGCTGGCAATAGATCAGCAAACCACTTTTTATCAGCCATACCGTGTGCACCACCAGTAACAACGCGGAAATGATCAGCACCAAGGCGCATAATTGTTAAATCAGATTTAAATCCCCCATTGGGACCAAGTACAGGTGTGTAAACAACGCGGCCGATAGCAACATCCATCTGACGTAGCGCTGCCTTTTGCACAACAGCCAAAGCTGATGGGCCAGTGATATCAAAGTATGCAAATGCAGTTAAATCAACGATTCCTGCAGTCTCGCGCATTTGTAAGTGCTCTGCATTGATAATTGGAGACCACCAGCGTGATTCCCATTCAGCAGTGCGTGGCATTACTTTGTTGCCAAACTTTGCAACTAAATCCTTATTTGATTCATACCAGAATGGGCGTTCCCATCCAGCAGTCTCATAGAACACTGCGCCAAGTGCTGCTTCGCGCTCATAATATGGAGACAGACGCACTTTACGATTTGATTCGTACTGCTCAAGTGGGTGAACGATTCCATAAGTCTTGTTGAATGATTCAGCCACACGAGACTTAATGTGCTTTTCTTCCTTATGGTGTTCATGGAAGCGAGCGATGTTTGATGCATGAAGATCAATATGTGAATCTCCAAGAACCATCCATTCAGCCACAGATTTTGCAGTTCCTGGGCCTTCCTTAATCCACACCGCAGCAACTGACCACAAGTTCTTTACTTCTGGTGTTTCGCCAAGAATTGGCATTCCATCTGGTGTGTAAGACAAAATTCCATTACATGCATACTTCTCACGAACTGATTCATCGCCAACAATTGATGGCATCAATTCGTAAGCATGCTCATCTTGAATATCAAAATCTGCCTGAGTGAATGCAAACTCTGTTGGAGAAAGAGCAGCTGTGGCATTTGAAGGGATGTCATCTGGTGTGTAGAGAATTGGACGGTGAGCATATGAACCAATTTCAAGTCCAGTGCCATGTTGGCGCTCATACATAAATACATCCATGTCACGAACGATTGGCCATTCAATATCACCCTTGGTGTCTTTAAAGAATGGAACAGGTCCGATGTCTTTCATCTGGTGAACTGCAGGTGTTAATGGAATGTGTGCTCCGGCCATTGCAGCTAGCTTGGGAGACCAGCAACCTGTAGCGATAACAACGTAGTCGGCTTCAATTGTTCCTTGATCAGTAACGACAGCCTTTACAACTCCGTTTTCAACTTTAATATCTTGAACTTCAACGTTTGCAAATGATTGAGCAGCGCCCATCTCTTGTGCTTTCTCGCGCATGATTGTTCCTGTTCGAAGTGAGTCAACAACGCCCACAGTTGGCTGGTAGTACCCGCCTAAAATGATGCTTTCATCGATATAGGGAACTAACTCTTTTACCTCTGCCGGAGTAAGGATTCGACCACCCTCGATTCCCCAAGACTTTGCAGATGTAATACGACGTGCCAGCTCTTGCATGCGCTCTTCAGAACGAGCTACTTCAATTCCACCAGTTTCAGTGAAAGTCCCAAACTCTTTGTATTGACGCATACTCTCAGCAGTAATTGCTGTCATCTCTTTTGAGTGATCCACCGGGAAGATGAAGTTAGATGCGTGGCCAGTTGAGCCACCAGGGTTAGGAAGAGGTCCTTTATCAATCTGGACTATGTCTTTCCAGCCAAGCTTTGCAAGGTGATAGACCATGCCATTGCCGACGATTCCAGCGCCGATAACTACGCACTTTGCCTTTGCAGGTAACTTACTCATATCTCTTATTCCTTTTTCTGTTAGTGGTGGTTATAAAGATTTACGGATTTCAGATTCAAAACCTTCAACGTGCTCTCTCATTGCCTTGGATGCTGCTTTTGGATCATTGCTTGCAATTGCTTCTAATAATGCTCGGTGTTCGATGATTGCATCAGCTAAATGCTCAACGCGATCAAGGGCTAAGAACCAGATGCGAAGAGCGTGGGCGTAGTAGTTATCTAAAGCCGCTGCTAGGAATTCATTGTGGGTGCATTGATAGATATGGTGGTGAATTCGCTGGTCTAACCCAATCAAAGTTGGCATATCTAAATCACCTTTGATTGCCTTAATCTCTTTTATTAAAGCTCTTGTAATCTCTTGATCAGCGGCAGTGGATCGTGTTGCAGCTAACTCTGCCGCTTTAATCTCAAGGACTGCGCGGGTTTCAGATAACTGGGAAAGATTGGCAACATCAACACGGGAGACAAACATGCCACGACGTGGATAAACCTCTACAAGCTTTTCATTTGCTAGCGAGCGCAGTGCTTCACGAATAGGTGTGCGACCCATCTTGAGTGTGCTCATCAATACACTCTCACTAATAAGTGATCCTGGCTCAAGTTCTAAGGTAATAATCATTGAGCGAATACGGCTATATGCCGCCTCAGATAGCGAGGAGCTCTCTCTGGCGAGAATACGGATTACTTGGCTCACATCGGAGATGATATATCAGTGATATACCAATGAGAAGTCCTTGGAGAAGGTGGTTTTAGCCTTAGTAGTACTTGGTAAAGAGCCAGGCTGAGGCGCCAAAGCCCACGGTGAGAATGAGCCCCCGATAGAGCGCGGCCGGCATTTTCGCCGCATAGCGTCCCCCGTAGGTTCCACCGATGCTGGCACCAATGAGCAGCGCGATGACTGCTCCCCAATGGGCCAGCCCGCTAAAGATATAGATGATGTTGGAGATCAATGAAGTCACGCCAACAATTAGATTCTTAGCAGTGTTGAGAGTCTTGGGATCACGCCGGATATCTCTAGCCAACACGGCAATGACCAAAACTCCCTGGCCTGGACCAAAGTAGCCGCAATATAAACCGCTTGCTGCAATGCCTGCTCTTTCGATGATGCCATGGCGAGATCCACGAACTGGCTTAGCTTTAATCAAAAATGACAGGCTCGCAAATAGGAGAAGGAAAGGAACCATCTTTTCAAATACCCCTGGTGGCACGTTAAGTAAAAGAAGAGCACCAGTTGTTGAACCAACGATGGATATGTAGATGAGCTTTTTGTATTCCTGAAAGTAAGCCCGCATCTGATCGCGCACAGCAATGAGGGCAAAAAAGTTTGCTGGTGTTACACCTAACGCATTTGAGATTGCCGCACTAACAGGAGACATTCCGGTTGCGAGTAAAACTGGGTAGGAGATAACTGATGCTCCCCCAGCCATTCCATTAATTCCACCGACAAGGATGCCAATGAAGAAGATAATGATGTACTCGAGCATTGGGTAACCATACAATCCCACTAGGGCTTTTGATACAGAGAATCACTACTTTGCTGCTGAGATACCCGCTAAAAGTCCACCGCCAACTGGGTTTTCTTGGATATAACGGTATGGCGCTTGAGGAAATAGTGAATCTGCTCCCACAACGATGATGCTTCCAGCTTTGCTTTCCATTTGGCTAGGATACTGACTATGGCATTTGCTCGTGGTGAAGCTAACGCACTGGGCTGGCGCAACCTTGTAACCGTGGCCGCTGAAGCACATTGTGGACATGCCTTCCCCACATCCAGCACACCCCTGTTATTACTTCACCACCTATCCGATCTTCATGTGTGCGATGCGCAGTCACCAACGCGACCTGAGTATCTAGATCGTCACGCAGATCCTGATAGCCCCATTCGTGCACAAGTAGGAACTATTGGCACATATCGTCCACATGCCATGTTGTCACCCCATGTAGTTGAATCAATGATTCAATCTCTTAACTCAATAACTCAAGGTCCTCTATCTGGTCATCCAATTGCTGGTGCAATTATTACTGGAGACACAACAGATAACGCACAGAAAAATGAAGTTGATTGGTATTTAGCTTTACTTGATGGTCTAGAGATTCGTCCTGATTCAGGAGACTTTTCACAATATGAAGGTGTCATTGATGATGGCGCAGAGCATTACGACGTTCGCTACTGGCACCCGCATGGAACTCCTGCAGGAAAAGAAGATGACCAAGCCCGTGCTAAGTATGGATTCCCAATCATCCCTAATCTTCTAAATTCTTGTCGCACACCATTTAAAGCAACTGGATTAAATTTTCCCTGGTTTGCAGTGCACGGCAATCATGATGCCCTCTTGCAAGGAACAGTCACGCCTACCCCAGTGGTAAATAAGGAGATGGTTGGCGGTAAGCGCTATACAGATCTACCATCAACTACAACTCTTTTTGAAACACTGACACAGTTCGGTGAAGTTGGCCCTGCTGGATATCTTGCAGCTGATGACGCCCCTTACGTTGAAGTGAGTCCAGAAATAGAGCGCCGCGCAATAGAGCGTGGTGAGTATGCGCAGTTGCACCTTGATTCACCAGGTGAACCAAAGGGGCATGGTTTCACAGAGGAGAATGCACGTAATAAAACGATGTATTACGCAACGCTTGTGCAGGGTGTGAAACTCATTGTTCTTGATAGCGTCAATCAATTCGGTGGATGGCAAGGTTCTATGGATGAAGAGCAGTTTGCTTGGCTTGAAAAGGAGGTTGCTGCATCAGATAGACCTGTCGTTCTAGCTTCACACCATCCCCTGAGCACAATGTTTAATGATTATGCACCAACTGGTCGCCGTATTTGCTTGGATGAATTAAGAGCAATGTTACTTAAATATCCAAAAGTAATCGCATGGCTGGCAGGACATGAACACCGCCACCATGTTGAATGGATTGGTGATGTGGAGGAAGTAAGCGGGTTTTGGCAGATTGAAACTGCATCCCATGCAGATTGGCCACAACAATCTCGCACAGTTGAAATGGTTACTGATGAATCTGGTGATTTCTACTTTGGTTTAACTGTTGTTGATCATGCCGCCGGAACTGACCATGGCTCTGCTACTACTCCCCTAGAAATAGCCGCGCTCTCTCGAACAGTGAGCGCTAACGTCTGGCAAAAACGACCAGAGCTAGGCGCAAAGCATGGAATTGATTGGTGGTTGGGGCGCCCTAGCGATCGAAACGTAGTGTTAAAGATCCTCAAGCGGGAACTATAGAATTGCCCTATGAGTGAATATCAAATTATGCGTTGGCGTGAGATTCCTTCATTGGTTGTCGCACGCTCAGATGAAACAACAATCAAAGTCATGCTGGCTTCTCGTTTTCAAGAGGCCATCGATGAAGCTGCGATGCGTTTAGGTGAAATTGATGCTGATGCATACACCTCTGGTTGGAATCGTGATCCATGGGTCGAAGCAGATGGGGCACCTGATGTTGTTGCAGCACGCATTGTTGAAGAGCTTGAAAAAGAATTAAGTGAAGAAAAGCTTACTGCGCTATTAGATGCCCTAGGAGAAAAGTAATGTCTGCAATTTATGAAGCATTAGAGAAAGCAACTCTTGTCTCTGATGGCGCGATGGGCACGATGTTACAAGATCGCGGACTCACTGATGGCGGAGCGCCTGAGCTTTGGAATGTTGAAAAGCCAGAGGAGATTGAAGCAGTACTTGAGGCGTATGCGGCAGCTGGTGCTAATTTCATTACGACAAATACTTTTGGTGGAACTGCTGGCCGTCTTGCCATGCATGGACTTGAAGATCGTCTCGCAGAGTTAAATAAGGCAGGCGCTCTCATTGCACGTAAAGTTGCAGACCGTCACCCTGGATGTTTTGTAATGGGCGATATTGGGCCATCGGGTGAATTGATGGATCCAATGGGAACTCTGACGCCTGAGACAGGTAAAGCTTTATTTGCTGCCCAAATCCGCGCACTTGTTGCTGGTGGTGTGGATGCGATTCTTATTGAAACAATGTCAGATCTGGGTGAAGTAGAAGCTGCAATTTCTGCAGCTCAAGAAGTTGCACCGGGCATGCCAATTATTGTGACAATGAGCTTTGATACAAACCTTCGAACCATGATGGGTGTTAAGCCTGCGATGGCCATTAAGCATTTAGCAGCGTTAGGCGTGCGCATTGTTGGCGCAAACTGTGGACGTGGCACTGATGAGATGTCACAGATTGCTAAAGAGTTAGTAGAGGCTCGCCCAGAAGGCGTTTTTGTTATTACGCAATCAAATGCGGGACTACCTAAGTTGCAGGGTGATGAGTTTATCTATGATGGCACGCCAGAAGAGATGGCGCGTTATGCAGCCGAAATGAAAGACCTTGGCGTGAACATTGTTGGTTCTTGCTGTGGTTCATCACCTGCTCACACTCTATCTATTGCTGCAGCTTTGAAATAAGAAAAGCCTTGAAATCATGAACTTCAACAGAGTAATCCTGTATTACAACTTTGTACCAATCGCTGATCCAGAAGCGGTAAAGCTGTGGCAGAAGACTTTGTGTGAATCCCTCAACATCAAGGGACGTATCTTGATTTCTCCCCATGGAATTAACGGCACTTTAGGTGGCCATATGGATGATGTGAAGAAATACATTAAGAACACCCGCCAATATCCAG
>Ga0304730_1000629_pt1 | contig 29486 bp, 22 predicted proteins | sample M_130628_MF_Meta_FD_190474 | JGI IMG/M metagenome (GOLD analysis project Ga0304730, IMG submission 190474) | Freshwater microbial communities from Lake Montjoie, Canada to study carbon cycling - M_130628_MF_MetaG (v2) (version 2) | ecosystem: Environmental > Aquatic > Freshwater > Lake | place...
TGAAGTCAACCCCGAAGAAGTCCCGTTCTGAAAGGACCTACACCCATGAGCCTCTACGCCATTTCGTCCGAACTTGAACTGATCCTCGACGCCATCCTTGAAGGGGGAGCCGACTCCCCCGAGGCCCAGCAAGCCCTTGAATCTCATCTTGCTGGCCTTGACGCCGCCCTTGATGACAAGGCCGATGACTACGCCGGGTTGATCCGCAGCCTTGAGCTGCGGTCAGCCGCCCGCAAGACCGAGGCCGACCGTATGCGGTCGCTTGCTAAGGCCGACGAGGCCCTGGCCGAACGCCTCAAGGACCGCCTGAAGGAAGCCATGGAAGCCTGCGGTCGCACCAAGATCGACACGGCGCGGTTCCGCCTGTCGGTGGCGGGGAACGGCGGCAAGCAGCCGCTCGAGGTCACGGCGACCGCCGAGGAGCTGGGACCGGATTACACCTCTACGTTTGTGGAGGTTGACAATACAAAGATCCGCGCCGCGCTGGAAGCAGGCAAGGTGGTCCCAGGCTGCACGTTGCTGCCACGCGGGACGGGCCTGCGGATCAAGTAACATCCATCGTCCATCCATCCTCCCCCCCTGCCCCAAACGCCCCCACGACGGAGGCGCAAAGGCAGGGGGGTTTTCGTTTGGTCACTTCTTGCTGAACTTTGACATCACCCAATTGATGGGCAGCGCGTGTCCAACGATGTAACCCACGAAGAACGTCATCCCGGCAAACCAAAGCGATCCGATGAAGGATTCCATGACTCAAGCCTTTCTGCGCGTTTGCGCTTTGCGGAAGGCCGCGTCGAACTCAGGGTCCTGCGCCCGCATTGCGGCCACATATTCCCGTTCCCCTTCGGGACGGTCAGGATCAAGCATATCAACGGCAAGTTCTGCCTGGGCGACCTTGCGACGTGGCAACCAGCCCACGGCCACGCGAATGGCCGTGCCAATACCGGATTGCCATACAAGAAACGCGATGCCAGCCACGGCCACGGCGATGCCCCACCACTTGAGCGTGGACAACCAGGCAGGCGTGATGTCCTGCACTTTCGTCAGCTGCACATGGATGTCGGCCGCGTTCTCGTCAATGCGCGTGGCGCGATCCACGACCTCAGCGTCCTTAATGGCGTTGCCGTGGTCAATGAGAGCCTGGGCATCTTGGCGGATGACGTTCGTGTTGCCGGCAATGCGCTCAACTGGGCTGCACGCCACGCAAATCAGCATCAAAATTAGCAAGGCAATTCGGAACATTAAAGCGTGCGCACCTTGTCAACAATCCTGTTGGCAACCGCCTTGTATCCGGCAGCAGACAGATGCGCAGCTGGAGTGGAAACACCACCTGCGTAGAACAGGTTTGCAGACAGATATGACTGCGGGGCAATTTCGTTGATGTCCAAAATGCAGACCTGAGGATTCGATTGAAATGCTGATCGAAGTGCCTGCGTAGTCGGATTTGGATCAAACGATGTCCAGGGGCAAGAGGCAGCCATTACGAATCCAAGCTGACCCTGCGGATATCCAAGTTCGCTCCATGCTTGATTGCATTGGGAAATAATGGTCTGAGCAGCAACCGGGTAGTTAGTTGCCGAACTCTCCGTACCGTCGTTGGTTCCCATCGTAACGAAGACAAGGATGCTGCCAGAACCACCAGCAAGACGCTGGCGCGTTACTGCTTCCGTAAAGTACGTTTTGATTGTGCTTACGCGGCAACCATCTGCTTCGCTGAATGACAAGCCAATTTGCTGACTTGTTCCACCGGACATTGTCTGCCAGTTAGTCGCTGAAAATCCAGGAGTCCCAGTTCGATAGTACGAGCGAAAGATAATTCCCAGTGGTCCGCGATCTGAAGTGCTTGCCGCGTACACCGCGTACATCTTTCCTCTTGCGGCATCAGCTGCATAGCCAACGTCCAACGCGCCTTGCAAAATCACTCCTGCCGTGGGGCTGTTTCCGATGACGTTCATGGTGTTTGCCACGACATCACCGCCAGCGGTTTTGTACACCCACGTTTGCACTTGCGCCGTTGATGATGCTGCCGATGGAGCCGCATAAGTCATGCGGAATCGTCCAGCCAAACGGCTATTCATCGCGTTTGGATTAGATGCGTTGTAGTTTAATGCAGCCCACGTTCCAGAGTAAACATTTGAGGCGTTGCTTGCCAAGTATGCAAAATCCTTGAAGTTGCCTGCACCTGCAAACGCAAGTTTCTGTGTGTTACCAGGGTAATACACGGAATCAAGCGAACTAGTGACCGCGCTTCCCTTGCTCCACGTTGTTCCGCCCGTAGATGTAAAAGCATCAACGGCAGCCTGGGCGGTATTGTCTTCTCCGGTTGCACCATTGAGCGGATAAAGAGAAACCGCTGAGGTGCCGCCAGTTTCAAACAGTCCAGTTCCATATTCCTGAAGATTCCACTGAGCCGAATCTTGCAGGCTCTCCCAAATTCCACCAGTAAAACCTCTTGTGGTGGTAGTGCCATTGAATCCAGCGTTGCTATCTCCAATGACAAACACATCGAGATATCTTCCGGCCAACAAATCTCGAATCATTGATCCAGCAACCGATCCGTTGTTGCTGTTTAGCATGAACAGCTGCTCGGTCTGCGAACGGACGTTCGGACGGTGGAACCGACCCAGGAGGCTTCGCATCGCTGGCTCCGATCAGAGGAAGGAGTAGTAGGCACCCATCTTTGGGGAGTTGGCGTTAGTTGCCTTGAACTGCAACGTGATGTAGCGATGACCAATGGTATCAATCACTGCAACCGCTGGAGAAGAAACGCTAGATCCAGGGCTGTACAGATTCACCGCAGGAACGCCGCTTCCAGCAGTTACCGTGCTGAAGTAATACTGCGTAGCACCATCAACGGAAAGACTTGGTGCGCTAGAGGACAGCAAAGTCAGCGACAAATCGGCCAAGATGGTCGGCACATAAATGTCACTGCCGTCCGTCTTCGTGTAAACCGACCAACCAACGACACGAACGCCGGGAGATGTGAACGTGCTAGACGTTGGGGCTGACGAGGAACCGCAAAACGGAACAAGGCGCAGCAGACTTGGCTTGTCTCCGTTGTTGGACGGGATTAGAAACGTCTGCGAAGTCGTAGACGGAATTGTTGCAGTAGGCACGGCAGCGTCGTATGCCTGAGCGGAAGTCACGGTGATAAGGCTGCTCGTTCGATACGCGGGCTGGTCAGTAGCAACAACAATGTCCTGAGGCATGGGTTTCCTTTAGGTGAATGCGCGGATGAGGTAGTTGGATACAAGGCTCATGCTCGCGCCGATGGCGGCTGCAGTTCCAAGCATGTAGCCACGTGAATGCTCAAGCGAGCGGATGCGCGAGTCATGCTCCTTGAGCTGATCCTGCTGGTGGCTCTGCATGGCAAGCAGGGAATCGACCTTGCCTTCTAGGCGGCCGATGGCGAGGAAAAGTTCTTCGGTGTGGGTGGGGGTCATGGCGTCACCCAAAAGTTTGAACTATTTACAGTTGCATATACAAGTCTTCGTGACGCATACGCAGCGATGGTCATGTCAACACCACCAGTTGGATACAGACGATTTCCGGCAGTACTCAGCCCATCATTGACTTCAAGCGTCAATACCTGCGCCGTGTCATTCACAATGAGAAGTTCCCTACCAGCTGAACCGCCAGCAATTCCAGTGATGCTATAGGCTCCAGTTGGACCAGTAATTCGCATCACGCCGCACTGGGATGGAATGACGACGTTATTGTTGTTTCCATTCACCAATGCCTTGTCTGCTTGCCTTGTAATCAGGCCGCCACGGAACTCAAACGTCGTTCCTGGATTGATTGCAGAAACCATTGCCGTGGTCGTTTGGATTAGATATGGAGCCGATGTTGCGTTTAGGACAACATTGTCCGTGATCGAAACATTCGTGTTGGTCGATGCGTCCACGATTCCATGAGTTTGGCGAGTTGTGGCGGCATCATCGACGACAATGTTGGATGCCACGAGCGCGACATCAGTATCGTCAATTCTTATACCAGCTCCAAACCCAGCAGTGGTTCGATTGCTATTGCGGACAATGTTGCCAATGATTGCGATCTGCTCGTTCCGCTGGCCGGCAGCCGCAATGAAAGTGATCCCGTGTACGGCAGAGTTCTGCACGACGTTGTTTGAGATCACCAAATCGGTTGAATTGACGAACCCAATATTTGAGCTGCCGGAATTGTTGTCGCAGTTGTTTCCATCGACCACAGAATTGCTGGTCGATCCAATTTGGATATTTACTGGCGATGATTCGCAATAGTTTCCAACGACACGAATTTTGTCATGCGTGGACCCTGCGTCGCCGCCGATGTAGATATTGCCAAGACCAGAACCAGTAACGGTATTCCCTGAAATCAAAAGGTCATACAGCGACAGATTGGAGAATGTCGTAATTCCCTTCCTGAACGATGTCGCAATCGTGTTCGACAAGACTTTGATGGAATATGTCTGGATGGCAGATGCAGCATCCGAGTAAATCATCACGCCGTGGTTGTCCGTATATCCGGTTCGGCCACACGCTTGCAGAACGCACGACTCAATGATTCCCGTGTTCTGCTCCTCGTAACGGATGCCGGCTTGCGTGGTGTTCTCAACGTAGCAGTTCCGAACCTGGTTCCTAGTGCCGTTCTTCAAGTGAATTCCAGTACCAGCGCCAAGCGTTCCGTTTGTGTTGCCGAAGAACCCAAGATCTTCGATAGTAATGTTGTTCTCGGCATTCGCGTAGACCATTGCCTGCGATGACGTAAATGCCGTGGTTGCCGACAGTTTGGACACATACATTCCGTCGCCAACCAGGACGGTGTTTGAGTCAACGACGAGTGGCGATGACACGACATATGTACCTGCCGGGAAGTACACACAACCGCCGATAGCTGGAACTGCGTCAAGTGCTGCCTGAATTTCTGCCGTGTCATCAGCCACTCCATCCCCTGCTGCACCAAAGTCCTTGACGCTCACGGCATCGCGGAGCTTGTCCAGGACAGTGCGCTGGGACGCGCCTGTGCCGGCTGCGAGGAAAGTAACCTGTTCGGATGTTGGCTTGGTTTGGGGCATGGGAATTCCTTAGTTCATTGCCGAAATGACCATTCGCTCATATTGGCCATAGTTACAGGTGTTTCCTGTACCACTCAAATCTTTGGCTTCAATAGAAATCGTTGTTCCTGCCGCAATATCTCCAAGCAGTGTGGTAATAGTGACGATGTTGTCTGCGCCAGAACCACTTACAGTTGGGGGGGCGTAGAATCTTTCGCTCCCATTGATAGATACCGCAATGACAAGCTGCGGATTTGTATTGACTCTAAGAGTCCCCATCACCATCACATTCCGCAAACCGCCCGCTGGCACAGTAAACAATCCAGTGCCTGTTGCATATCCAGAATTGAAACGCGACGTGTCTTGAGTTGACACAACGGTTTGAAATTTCAACGGAGTCATGACTCCGCCAGCCGAAAGAGCCTGGTTGCTGGTGTCATTCACGAACAGGATTTGGCGTTGAGAGAAATGAACGAGTCCCCCGGTAATTCCCTGCAAACCCTGGACGAAGTTAGTGCCAAATGCATCATCGTCTACATAAATGTTGCAGGCTGCGGCAGCAGAAACATTTGCAAATGAACGCGCCGAACCGGCATAGAAATCAGATCCGGCACCAACAACTACTTTCCCGGTGAAGTTTGCCCCGAGATCAATAAACGCAAACGAATTTCCGGAATGATATCCGCGACATCCCTTGATGATCATGTTGCCAGTAGCAGCAGCTGGCGATGCAACGGACAATGTATTCTGCGCCAATCCCAATTTGCTCGCTGATTCAACGGCGCAGTTGGTTATTACGATGGAACCCCACTTGTTTCCGTATGTCGCATTCGTAATCGGCTCAATACAAAGTGTGGCGTTGGCAGTAGTTTGATTGTGTTGCGTTTCTCCACCATTGATAAACAGATTCGCTCCGAATGCGCGAATCGTGTATTGGTCTAGTGCTTGCCATCCAGCGTTTCCGCCAAGCGAATTGGAAATCAGATTGCAATTGGAGAAACTTGCAAATGTGTTGACGCCGTATGCCGCGACTACGGACGGGCATCCGTAGGTAAATCCATTCGTGATGGATATTTCGGAAACCAGCGCCTCTGTTTCGGTTGCCCTACCAATACGGAATGCCAGGCGTGCAGCACTAATGGCAAAGTTGCTGATGCTGATATTTGTGGCCTGCGTTGCGTTGTTTGTGTAAATCGCAATGGCGCACGCATAACCAGTGTTGTATTGAGCTGAAATGGCAGGACGCCCATAGATTGTGATATCGGACGAGTTCCTAATGGCCAGCACTGCATCATAAGAACCAGTTGTTTTTCCGACGATCAATCCTTGCCATTCAATCGACAAACCATTTGCGCTATCAATAATGATTTCCGAAACCCGGTACGTTCCATGTGGAATGATGCCGCTGCCAGTTTGCTTGATACGGACAATCCATGCGGTGAATGCTGCCGTGTCATCCGTTGTCCCATTGCCGACCGCGCCGAAGTCCTTCACGCTGACCGTTTCACCGAACTTGCTTGCAGCGCTGCGGGCGACCGCGCCCGTACCGCTCGGCGTGTAAGTGACGAGGTCCGCGCTAGTGCTGCCAATGGTGTCCGTCAGAAAGTTGACAAACTCGATGTTGTCCGTGCCAGCAACCGGGGCAGAACTGAAGGTCAGCGTGGTGCCAGCAATCGTGTAGGTGCTGCGCTGCTGATATACGCCGCCAATGTAAACTTGGGCGCTGTTACCAAGCGCACCGGGGTCAGAGGCAAGCGTAAAGGCCACCTGCGAACCCGTGCCGCTAAAGACCTGACGGGTAATCGTGGCGGGCGCACCGCTTGACCCGGCGGCAACCATCAACGGCTCGCCGTTGGCGTCAAACGCCATGAACGTGTTGGCACGCTCTGCCGCCGAGGGCAGGGTCATATTTAGCCCAGTGCCGTCAGAGAACGGGATCTTGATCGTCCGGTCTCCAATATCGCTGATCTGCTGAATCTGGATCGTGGCCCGGTCCAGCGCGTCCGTAATGACCTCGGGGTAGAACCCACCCTGGTTCGTCAGATCGGTTGGCTGAAGGTTGGCAATGTCCGACGAAATGGTCAGCGTGTAGCCAGAAGCAAGCACTGCGGGCAGAATGACATTACCGCCCGGATTGCTGTCCTGATTGCCATTCAGGGTGACCGTGTAGTCGGTATTGACCGTCAGGACGGTTTCCGCGCCCGTGGACACGGTGAGCTTCACAACGTACAGGTCGGACGCCTGAAACACCTTAAACGAGAAAGGAAACGTGGTGGCAACACCAGTGCCAGTAAACGGTCCCGCGATTCTCGTTGTGGAGCTAATGGTCATTCTTCGATTCCTTGGTGCGATTGTTGAGGGTAAATGTTGGGGGTACTGCTATGGGTCCCGGTTACCGTTGAACTCCGGTGAGTGGCGCCACAATTGCGGTGGGGCCAGTGACCTCTCCTTCCACCAACGCCTCAATGCCGTCGATGGTGCGGTTGACCTGGGCGCTCGGCAAGCCCGTGAACGCGCCAAGCGTGTTGATGGCCGCTCTGCGGAAGGCGCGGTCGAACTCAAGCTGGCCCGCCTGCGTGGCAAGCCCGTAGACCTCGCCGACGGCCCGCAGGCCAGCAGGACCACCGTAGCCCATGCGAGCGCCCTCGGCGCCCGTTACAAGCTGCGCGGCCCCACCAAACTCACGGACGATGACCATCGTGCCCATGAGGTAGGACAGTTCTTCGGCGGCAAGCTTGCGGGCAAGCGCCTCAGGATCAAGTTCGTCCTCGCCAGCGTCGGGCTGGATTATGCTCTTGATGGCGTAGCCGAGCACGACCGGGACCACTAGCAGTATGGCGTAATCGGCGGCCAGCTTGCCCTTGCTTCGAGCCGTCATCGTCTGCACGGCGGTCATGTTGTAGACGGTATTCATGTACGAATAGAACACCGTGAACAGCTTCATGGCTGGCCCGCCGCGCTCCACGGCCGCCAGGTCCGAGACAAGGCCGCTACCCTGCGAGTCGCGCACCGCCTGGTCGGCGAGGGCCACAGCCCTGGCATCGTCCTTCCCAGCATCAAGCGCCTTCTGGTACGCGCCGAGCCAGGTCGGGATATCCACCGACCGCTGCATGTTCATCATCAGGAAGTAGGTGCCGGCCGTCACCCGACGGGCCACCTCTGTCTGTCCGCGTACACGGTTCTTGATCTCGTTGATCTCGCGGAACTGCGTGCGGCCGCGCTCGGCCATGAACGAACTCTTCTCGGCGACCATCTTGGACGACTCGAACGGACTCGTCGAGAACTGCACGATTCCCTGCCCAACGTACTTGGCACCGATGCGGACGATGCTCTGGTTGAAGCCAGTGACTTGCATGGCCGCGCTTACCACGTTAAACCCGAGGCCCGATGCGCTGATGCCCTGCCGGAGCCAGGACAGGACCGACTCGCCGGCAACCTGCTGGCCCCGCGCCCCAGTCGCGTTGTCCTTCGACCAGTCGCGCAGCTGCTTCAAGAACTCCGGCCCACGCGTCTCGCGGACGGCGTTGGCGAACTGCGTGTCCCTCAGCAGACGGTTCGTGGAGATAAGCCATTCATGCCACGACAGATCGTGGATCACGTCGTTCACCCCGCTGAACGCGGCGTCGAGCGTGTACAGGAGCGGCCTGTCACGGACCTCCTTGGCACGTGCCTTGACGAACGACCGCCGAGTGGTGGCTGCCGTATAAGCGCCCTGTAGTTCGCGCTTGGCGTCCTCGGCCGCGTCCACGGTCGCCACCCGGTCGGATGCCACCGGATCGTACTTGACCGGGTAGTAGCCGCCCTGGAGGGCGACCTCCTTGCCGTCCGACGTGCGGACGGTGAACGGCACGGGCGTCACCCAGGTCGGCTCCTTGCCATACAGCCGGCGCTCCTTGGCGGCGATTTCCGGGCGGTATCCGTCGATGAAGTCCCATACCTGCTGCACGGCCATCCATTCAGCCTCGGTCAGGCTCTCAAGGACGGGCTGCAGCTTTTCCATCGTCCAGCCTTCGCCGTCGAGGAGACGCTGGCGGTTGCCGTCGTTGCCGAGATTTAGGGCAATGGAAATACGCGCCTCGCGGTTCAGGCTACGACCGATGGACGGGAAGAACATCCCCTTGCCACCCATGTTGCCGAGCGCGAACACGGGCTTCAGGATCTCGCCGAGCTTCAGGGACGCCTCGGCCCGCATGCGCGTCTCCATGTCGGAGGCGTCGTTCGCCGTGCGGATGATGGTGTTCCAGAGCGGTCCATCCTCCTTGCCGCCGTCGAGGATGCGGGCGATGGACGCCGCTTTCAGATGCTGAGCAGCGAACCCGCGCAGGAACGCCGCCGTGCGGCCGATCCCGGTCAGTGGCGTGCGAGGGTCGATCTGGAGTTCGCGCACCTTGCCGACCGCACGGATGCGGGTGACGATCTCGTCGCGCACTTCCTCGAACGCAGCACGTTCCTCGGCCAAACGCATCTTCTGCTCGTTCTTGCCGATGTGCTCGATCTGACGGACGGCGTCCACCAGGTCGCGGAACTCGCTGACCTTCAGTTCCTTGTAGTTGACGCGGCGTGCCTCGTCGGTGATCTCTTCGGCGATGTCCGGCACCACGCCAGCAGCCTCAAGGTCGGCGAGGTACTTTGCCATCGTGCGGCGCTCGTCGAGACGCTTCAGGCTGACCTGGGCCACCTCGAACCGCTCGAGCAGGCTGGCAATCTGGTCAGCCGCGGCAGCGCCCATGCGCTTGACGTTGCTGTCGCGCATCACGCCGCGCAGGTACTTGACCTGCTTGTCCACGTATTCCTTGACCCGCAGCGCCTCGGCGGCGAGCTGGTTCTGGTAGAGCTGCGCACGCTTGGCGCGGATCAGCGCCTGCTGCGGATCAGCGCCATATCGCTTCCGCAATTCATCAATTCGTGCCTGCGCCTTCTGAACGGCATCCGCCTGGGCGGCCAATGCTTCCGCCACGCGCACGTCTTCCGGCGCACCAACTGCTGCGGCTTCGTTATACGCACGTGTGTATGCGGCTTTTCCAGCAGCGACCGGATCACGCGAGGAATTTATCTGCGTGGCGTCGCGTGCAGCCCTGGACTCGGCAGCAACAAACTCGCTCGGGCGCACTTCGCGGACGGTCATGTCAGAGATCATGTCGGCGGCAACCTGCTTGGCTGACTCGAGCATGACGCGCACTGGCTGCGTCGCCTTGGCAATGTGCCGCAGCTCCACGGCCACGAACCGAGCGCGGGCCTCGTTGTGAAGCGCCTTCTGCACCTCGGCCTCGAGCGCCGCGGGGGTGTTCATTTCACCGAACCGTCGAAGCATCTCTGCATCCGTGCGTTCAGCAACCGCTTCCTTCATGGGCTTGGCGGCGAGCAGGGCGCGGACCATCTCGTCGCCGCTGCCGTAGCCGAACGTCTCGGCGACAACATCGGGGTCCAGCCCGTCCTTCCCAAGCATCCCATACTTGCCCGTCCCAAGCGGGGTGATGTCCGGGCGCACGTTTGCCGGCACGGCCATTCCCGTGGCGCGGATTGGCTCGACGCTTTCGGCCGACGGCATGCCGGCATACATGGCGCGGACTTTCTCGATGTCCAAACGGTGCGTTCCTTCAACCTCCACCTCGGCCCCGTCCGTGTCCACGAATCGACCGTAGCGCAGATAGGTCATGACCCGGTACACGGGTTCCACCTTGACGGCAGCGGCCACCTCGGCGGTGACTTCCTTACGCTTGGCTTCGTGCTTCTTCTGAAGGTCGCGCAGGATGCGGGCGCGTGCGTTCCCAAGCCACTGAAGCTGCCGCATGCTGGCGGTGTTCAGGTCGGTGACAGCAGCATCCGTAGCCTCCTGCTGCATGGCCTGGTACGCCGCCCACTCGGCGTCTGCCATGCCGCTCTCGGCCTGCGTCTGGAACAGACCCTTCATGCCACTGATGGCTTCCTGCCGCTTGATCTGCTCCTCGGATGCGAGCATGCGGTCGAACACAGAGCGCACTTCGGACGTGAGGATCGGGAGGTCGGTGCCAAACTCGCGGCGATAGATCGCGTTTAAATCATCGCGAATCGACTTGTACACGCGGCGCATCCACGCAGCAAGACGGTCGAACACGCCGCGCAGCTCCACGCTTGGAGCCTTGCCTTCGTACAGGTAAATCTCGAAGTTGTAGGTGACCTTCTCCTCAAGCGGCCTGCGCTGGTCGATGGTCATCGTCTCGTAGTTGTCCAGGCGCTCCTGGGGCGTGGCCCCTTCCACGCCCATGAACACGAACAACGTATCAAGGTCATCCATCACACGCGCCGGCGGCGTGGCGCTTCGCGCCATGCGGAGGTACTCGGCGATGCGAAGGTGGATCAATTCGTGCGAGAGCGTCGATACGTCGCCGCCCTTGCCGACGAGTACGTTCAGAGTTCGCGGGTCGAATCCGCCGCGGGCTGGGCCGGCAGCGGCCTGCTCAAGGATGCCAGCCCGTCCTGCGGGTTGTTCTCCGGCTGCGGATCGCGCACGAATGGCATCGGCATTCGCAGCAGCCTCGTCAGCAAGGCGCTTTCCTTCTCCCGTGCCGCCGCCTCGGTCGGCCCACTTTGCGGCTTGCTCTTTGAGGCGCTGCTGGTTGACTTCCGGTCGGGTGTACCACGGGGCATTGCCACTCTCCGATACTTTAAATTTAGATGGGATAACCTTGTTGCCGGCCTTCTTGATTTCTGACAAGAACTTTCGGAACGAGGCTACGCTGAAATCATACGTTCCGCCAAGTGGCGTGACATACCGAAACCACGGAATTCCATCACGGTCACGGTTGTATTGGGCGCCATACTCATACGCTCCGTATTCGCCTTCCTTACCGGACACTTTGGCAATTGCCTGGTCATCTCCCTTTGCATCAAGCAAGATGGCATCCAATGTGGCATGCGCGGCTTCCTGTTGGCTAAAGGCAACCCATGTTTCCCAATGGTAGCGTCCAATGCTTGCATCTTGCGGACGGCCAAGTTTGGCATACAACTCATCAATACGGCTTGCGAGCTGCCTTTCAATTGCTTCATAAACAAGAATGCCGCGGACACCTTCTGTGATTGCGTTCAATGACGATCCGGCCAACTTCTTACCGTCATTGCTCATCACGCCGTCATACAAATTGGTGTCGGAAAATCTTCCGTCATCCCACAATTGCCGAACTTGAACGCGATCTAGCACCATTACGTCGTTGAATCCAGCAACAAGAAGAGTGAACGAAACAACCTTGTTGTCAATACCAACACCTTCGCCAAACGTGGAAAACTCCCGACGAATCATCTTTCCGGTTTGATTCGGATCAGACATCATCTCGTGCAGTCGCTGTAGGTTCGACTTTCCGTCTGGGCCGATGGCTCCCATCTTCAACAGGAAGTTCTGGCCGAACGCATTGAGGTTGTGCGTTGCGCCGGCACCAGGCTGACCGCTTCCCTTCGGTGCTACTGACTTCGCCCATTTTTCATAGGCTTCAAGATCGTTTTCCGTAAACTGTCCTTGTGCTGCCTTGCGAATCCATTCATCAGCACCATTGAATGCGTCGATGAACAATGATTCCTGCGTGTATGGGCTGACGCCTCGAGACAGGAACGACCACAGGAACAACTTTCCGGTAGTTACGACATCAAGCTCGTTGTTCGTGTATGCGCGCCGGAACTCTCGAGCGTTGTCAAATCCGTGAGTTGCATCGGCGATCTGTCCTTCGGTGAGCGTCGATAGACGCTCAAACGAACCATCTCCGTTCGTATCTCGAATGAAGGCATACGGGGGAACCGGAACGTCGTCGCTGCCGAAGGCGTAGGCCAGCATCTGTGCCCATGCTTCCGGCGATTGTCCAGCATCCGGGAACTGCTGAAGGATGCCATCAATATTCTCCAACTGTTTTGCGGCGTTCTTGTTTGTCGTTCCTGTCAAAATCAATGGCTTGACCGGAAGCACCGCATTCGGAGTGATCTTGACACGCAGCCTCGGCCAGAATCCCATCTTGTTTTCCTCGGCGACACCAACACCTGGTGCATTTGCGCCGGCAAAAACAGCAGCCGCCTGCTCGAACAGCTTCGGGCTGGTGATGTCAAAGCGGCGCGACAACGGGACGATGTTGCCTTGCTCGTCATACGTGACGGGATCGGCAGACTTGACTTGCTCTGGGCGAGTGGCTACATAGAACGTCGATCTGTAGTCTTCGGTGTTTCGGAGCGTATTGATGTTCTGCTGCGAAATAGTTTCCAAATCACCGTTGATGATTCCCTCGATGCTCAACTCGCCTTCGTTCCAAGTCGGATCGAATTGCGACTTCACGTTCTCGATCTTGCCTGGATTCAGGTAAAGATCCATGCGACGGCCATACCAGCCTTCCGTCGAGCTGGTCAGCCAAATGCCGGGTCCACTCTGCATTCGCTCGATATCAAACGATGTGAATGGCTGTTCCGACTTTGTGAAGTGGTACACGGGAATTGTGTATCCACTTGCCATCGCCGCCTCATCCACCATGCGCTGCGCTGCTTCCATGTCGCCGCGCTCGACCGCCGCGAGGTAGTCGGCGTCCATGCGGGAGATGGCCGCCTGCTCAAGCGGCCCCTCCGCCTGTTGCGCTGCTGACGTTTCCCCTGGCGCAAATTTTGCCTCCAGCTTCGCACGCATTTCCGCTTCACGCTGGGCTTGTTTTTCTTCGTGTCGCTTCAGATCGGCTTCGGTTGCATAGGTGGCAATTACCTGACCCCTTGAAGCGACCTGCCCATTACGACGAATGATGGGACGGATGGTTTGCTTGATCGTGTCCGGTTCTTGGTTCCTTTCGTCAACTTCCTCCCAAGAAACCACCTCAACTTCAACCCATCCGTCTACGTATTTTTCCCCAATGGGGTTATGGATTTCAATTCCACGCTGTTGCATGAACGCATCAAGCTTGGCAAGCATTCCTTCCACTGCGGCAAGCATGTTGGCATCTAGGTTTTGACGATTATTGTTGAGGCGATTGCGAAGCCGCCATGCCTGATTGGCAATTTCCACATCGTCGTTGGCGTTGATTGCGTCGTTTAGGCGACGCACGGAATCCTTGATTCCGGCCACGGCCTTGGCAATAGGATTCAAACTTTCAAGTTTTTCGTTTGCAACCTTTGCGTTCTGTTCTTCAATGCGTGCCGATAGTTCGCCCAAAGCGGTTTGGAGTGGATTGGTTTCGGTGTCAGTAAGCGGAGCAACTGCCTGTGATGGCGCAACTGGTGCAGCCATACCTTCGCCGCGCACCTGCAATGGCACGCCGCGCTCGCGCTGGTACTGCGCCGGCGTCATCCCGGCCTCGGCCGCGTCCACGACCACCATCGCCTGACGCAGCTTGGCAATCGTCCGCGCCTCGATGTCGGTGAACTGGCCGACCGCACGAATCTGCTCAAACGCCTCGTCCTCAACTTGCTGCGCCTCGGCGACGAACGCCGCGTCGGCTTCCTGCTTCGCTGCAAGGATCGTGCGCGCCTCCTCCACAACCGCCTGCCGCTCAGCCTCGAACGCCTGCGCTTCGGTCGCGCTCATGGCGTCCGGCGACAAACGCATGTGCGGCAGCAGCGCGTTCCCAAGTTCCGTGTTGGCGAGCCGAGCGCCAAACTGCGAGGTCGGGATGGTCACGTCGCCGCCCGTCTCCACGGCCTGTTCCAGACGTTCGCGGATGCCAGGGAGGAGTTCCTCGAGCTGCGCCGTCGTGGTGCCGCTCTGCGCGAGCACGTCACGGGCGGTGGCCGCGTCTACGTAGATCGTCTCTGCCGGCGTGTCCTGGGCCTGTGCGGCAAGGAAACGCTCGTATCCCTGCGGGTTGCGCTGGGCAAGTTTGCTTTCCTTGCGGTTCTCGGCGAGGCCGTTGAAGAAGTCCTGCTGCCGCTGCGTGGCGCTGGCGCGGCGCAGGTCAACAACGAGGTTCGCGCCGGGGCCGATGCCGCCGAGAAGGGCAGACGCCATGCCGCCGTATGCAAACGCCTCAATGACGCGGCCCGTGGCATCGCGCAGGCTCGTCTCGCTGTCGATCCCATCCGCTGCCTTGGCGATCTCCTCGGACGCGATGGCGACGATTTCCTGCAATCCTTCTTCGGACGCCTCGCCTCCGACCTGGAGGCCATATGCCTTGCCAGCCGCGACGAGCGCCGAGCGCATGGTTGGCTGCGCGATGGCCTTGGAAACCTCCTTGCGGATCACCTTGGACGCGAGTGCCTTAAACGGAGCGGCCGCGATCTTCATGCCGACCACTTCGATCAGACCGTTTAGGAAACCGCCGGCGATGGCTGCCGGGATAGCCGCGTCATCGGACACTCCCTGCTCGCGCATGTCGAGGTACAGGTTTCCGGCCTCCATCGTCCCCGTTCCAGCCATAACACCTGCCGTTGCGCCAAGTGCGCCACCAGCCACGGTGCCCGGCGGACCTGCCAAGCTGCCGAGCGCAGCGCCGCCAACGGTTGCTGTGCCGATAGTACGAAGCTGGCTGACGTTCTGCGCGATCATCTCTGCCGCGGAACCAACCAGTCCCTGCTGGCCGAGCGCCTGCATGCGCTGCGTGAGTTCTTTGGCACGGTCAAAATCGCCAGGTTCAGCGAACCCAGCCATCGCCTTCGCACCAATATCGCCGCGCTTGGACACAATTGCCCCGCGCTCGTAACCCGCGCCGACCACACGGAACAATCCGCCCTGGGTCTGAAGCATCGCAGCCTCAAGCACCAGCGGTCGAAGCATGGACAGGACACCGACATCGTCGCTCGCCTGCGCGGCAAACTCACGGTCGGCGATGTATCTGGCGAGGACCGGGTCTTTCCGCAGGAGATCCATGCGCTCCGTGTCCTGGACCATTGCCTGCCGTCGCATTTCGGCCATGTTCCGCAACGCGATGTCCTGCCCGACGCCGAATCGCTTGCCGAGAACGTCGGCCTGCGCGGCCTCGTCGGGGTTCACCTCGGATGCAGCCATGAGCGAGGACGCCATGTCCTGTTTCCGCTGCGCGGCAATGTCCTGCACGGCGCGGTCAATGTTCATGTCCACGGGTTCCGGCGCTGGCATCGGGATGCCAGACATGCCAACGACCGCCTTCTCAATGGCGTCGAAACCGGGGTCCGTGGGATTTTGGGAAAGCGCGAAGCGCGCCATCTGCTGGTTGATATCGGGTTCAATCATTGAGGCTTTCCTGCGCGGAGCCAAGTCTCTGCAATGTTTCGGATGTCGGTCGGGAGACCGGAACGCTCAAGTGCGGTGCGAATCTGCGTCATGCGTGCCGGAGGAATGTCGCGGAGCATAATGTCCTGCTTGTCCACAGTCACATATGCCTGCGCGAGTTCTCCAGGTGTCATGGACGCAAACGGCACTTCGGGGTCACTACCCCATCTGCTGACAAACACCTTGTCAAGAACGGTCCGGTCAATGATGCGCTGCTTTTCGTCGCGTGAAAGCTGGCGGCCAATGCGCTCCTGCTCGGCGTTGATGAGCGTCTTGACGTTGTCGCGCATGTAAAGCGACTGTGCCGCCGCCGCATCATCACCACGTGGCGGATTTGCGATCTTGTTGAATCCGTTCCGAAGCAGCGTGGCCTCAAGCTGATCGGCGTCAATTGTCGCCGATAGGATACGGTCGGGCTTGCCACGTTCGCCAAGCAGCTTGACGAAAGTTGAGTGCGTCATCTTGCTGCGGTTGCGCTCAAGCCAATCGCCGTCAGTCACAAGGGCTGGGTTACGTGCGACCTGCTCCATTACCGTCATCTCGTCCTGCTGCCGCTGGCCAGCCATGTACTTGGCTCTGTCAACTGGCCGGAGCCGGCCGAACTGGTCTGCCGGCATATCAGCGAGGCTGTTCCCAGGCACGGCGAGGAACTGCTCCGTGTTGTCAATTAGCGTGCGGTATTCTTGCTCAATCAGGGCGTCATCCTGCGCGAACTGCGTCCGCAATTCGGCCTGGACAAACTTGCGAGTCTGGTCATCCGCAATCTGATCGGTCAGGACCATCGCTTCGCGCAAGGTCGTCGGCGGCTCGACCGGGCCGTCCTTCTGCTGCCAGTAGGTGTCCGGGTCGCTCTTGGACATCAGAAGCCCCGTGTCCTTGATGCTCGCTGCCAGTTCGCCAACCACCGACCGCTGACGGTTTGCATCCAACGACGAGCGAAGGCTAGTGTCAACCTTGGGATCAACCGGATGATCGTCAAGGAACGCTTCGGCCTGACCGTATTGACGGGCATTCATCAGATCATTTACGACACCAGTTGCCACCTTGTCGTAGACCTTCTGCTCCATCATCTTCATCTGCTCGCTGCCCTCAGGAATGCCATTCAAGGACGCCGCCTTGCGGACTTCCTGGACCGCGATCTCAAGATTGGCCTGATAGTTGACTAGCCCCATCGGACGGCCAGCAACGTCGGTCTTATTGCGGTCACCGTAGGAAATGATGGCAAGGTCGGAATACTTGTCTGCTCGAGCTGCGGCCTCGTTGGATGCCCACTGCTTTGTCTGCGCGTTGCGGTGGTCGTACATCTGACTTTGGAATGTCGCCATGTTCCGCGCAGCAACTTGCTGGAACATCCTCTTCTGCGTGTCATTCCCAAGCCCGTCCATGATGCCGTTCACCGCAGATGACATTTGATCGACAGACGACTGATAGTTCGACTCCGCGTCCTTGCCGGACTTGGACATAAAGTCAGAACGAATCTTCGTCATCACGCCAATGGCGGCGGTGTCGGCCTCCTTGGTGGCGGCATCGTCAATGTCATCCTGCATGGCAGAGCCAAGGCGGTATGCCGTATTGCCAGCGGCAATCATGGCTCGCCCCAATTCCTCCTGCTGCTTAGACGTGGCCTCGTCCATCGGCATGACGGGCGGTGCCTGGTACGGCACAAACGAACCCTCCCCGGCCATTCCAACCTGCGGGATAAACGAACTTGGTACGGTGGGCATGGTGGTTCCTCGTCAGATTCGCTTGGTGGACACGCCGCCGAGCAGTTCCTCAAGCCGGCGGTTTCGCGCCCAAGTCGTGCCAATGTCGGCCGCGCTCCCAAGGAGGCTTGTAGACACGCTCAGGCCGGGGTAGATCGTTCCTGCCGTGGAGGACAGGTTCTGCGCTGAAAGCTGAGACATCGCCGCCTGGGTGGCGTAGTTCGTGGCCTGCGTACGTGCGGCCTCGGCCTGACGGACGGTGTTGGCATTGATGGTCAGGCGGTCGATCTCCTTGATCAGATCCATGCTGCCCAGCACCTCGCCCGCGCTGCCGACCCCACCACGGATGCCGCGCCCCGCCATTGACGCCACCGCGCCAGCACGGGCCTGACCCGCCTGCATGGTGTAGCGACCGGACTGCTGCTGCCCGGCCTGCATGATCTGCGCCGCGTTGAACGCCGCACCTCGAGCGTTGATCCGAGCCATGCCAGCCTGGAACCGCTGATTCTGCGCCTGCATCTTCAGCTGGTTCTTCTGACTCTCGGCCGAGTAATACGCGCCGATGGCACTATTGACCGCTCCAAAGATGCTGACGATGGGGCCAGCAGATACGAACGCATCGGCCATTTGGGAACTAAACGACGGGGCCATCGTTCCCGCGCTTGCCGCATAAGACTGCCCGGTCAGCAGGGTCGGCCCAGTCGGGCTGGTGGAGAATGGGACGTTGACTACTGCCATGTGATTAGCCTCCGATGCTCACTTCAAGGGTCAATCCCACCAAGGTCAGCGGGAGCGGGTCGGCCTGTCTGATGTAGACCTGTCCACCCGCCCCCCACGACGGCGTCATAACCACCAACAGCTCATCCGACTTGAGCGATGGCGGACTGCCGTACGGTTCAGTAGTGCGCTGCTTGTACTCAACAAGGTGGTCGGCGTCCGGGCCAACAAAGATGCCCGATGACTTGAAGACTCGCAGCCACGCCTTGTTGACATTCTTGGTCCGGCCCTGACCGAAACCGTCCACATTCAGCGTCATGGGCAGGGTTTGCAGATCGCTTTCATACGGCAGGCCCACAATGATCTTTGTCGCCGCCCGCTGAAGCAAGATCGAACCGCTCGTCACCACCTGCTGCGGCATGACCGCTCCGTCAGCCAGGATGCTGACAGTCTTGCCTTCAAGATGCGACAAACCGCCAAGGTCCTTGCGAGCAAACGACCAGTTCGTAGTTGCCGTGTTGCGAAGTGCAACTGGAATGAGTTTGTCAACTCGCGCAGTTGCCACCGTAGTAGATGACGTTGCAATGATGGTCAGTCGATACTTAACGCCATTTGCGTCGGTCAAGACAATGGCATCGCCAACATCGGTGGTTCCGGGCCACACAAACAGGCTTGAAGATGCGGTGATCGTCAGCACCTCAGTAGAATCCCAGGCAGTTCCGCCGGATATGGTTACCGTTGGAGTAGAGGTGTTCGTGCCATCGTAGGTCAGGGCGCTGTCAACAAAGATGCAATCGTCAAGCGCATCAACTTGGCGAGATGCAAGGCGTTCAACGTAACGCTTGGTGCTGCCGTTGATCGTGCGCTTGACTACCACGTACACGCGATCCTCGTCACCTTCGGCCACCGCGGTGCAGCTCTCAAACGTGCCATCGGTTTCGTGCCAGTGCCATGCGCCGAGTTGCTGCTCCGGCACGTATGTCAGACCCAGCATGTACCCGCTGCTTGAAATGAACCACAGAATCGGCTGCGGACTCTTGGCGTAGCACATGTCCGACAGTTCTAGGTTGTCAAACAGGTGCGTAGACCGCAAAGACAGGTCGCCCGTAATGAAGCCCTGGGACTGCCACGAATACCCAAGTTCACGCACGTGACCGCCGCGCTCGGCGCAATACACAACGATGTTGTTCACAATCTCGGGCTGCACGTTGTTGGCGCCGATGTACGACTGCGGCCGCACCGATATTGTGCTGGGCGTGATCACATCGCTGTTGATCGGGCTGACGCGAAGCTCCGAGCTGTTGGTAAGCATGAGCATCTGCGTCAGCGGCACAATGTGCCTGATGGTCGATGCCTCGCGGACGGCCACCTCAACCTTGATGCGGTCATCGTCCTGGGTCGGGATCGAATACGACATGTCGTTTTCGGTCGGTGAGCGCGTCATCCACAACGTTTGCGGTTCGTTGGTCGTGCCGGCAAACGCCTTGCGCTGCTCAAAGTACGACACGGCTCCAGGGTAATTCCCGGCGCTGTTGAACACCGTGTCGTAGATCGACGGCGTGATTGACAAGTCAGGGGCAATGTTGTCATCGACAAACGATGTTGAACTGGTTTGCCCGATGTAACCGTACAGTCCATTCTGACGCTTGTAGACGTTGTATCGAAGCACCCCCGAAACGGCGGTCCAGTTGATTGTGTTGTACGCGCCCTGGACGTTCAGATTGTTTGTCACGCTGACTACGGCGCTCTGCACGCTTTCCTGCTGGTGGTCGGGATTCAACGCCGTGACAACGTAGTAATTCGTGATGTCCGCCGCAGGCGTCATTGCCTGCACAAGACCACCGCTTGTGTACGCAGTAAAGGTATGCGTATCAACAAGCGTACCCGTTTGGTAATACACCAGTTTCATTGTTGACGCACTTGGAAACACATCAACGATGTAATACTTGTCGTTGACTTCCGTCATTCCAACTACGCCAGTAATGTAGATGGAATCACCCTTTGCAAGTTGTTTGTTCTCTGCGTCATTTGACAAGGTAAATACACCTTGTGCGCCAAGAGCAGATATCGTAATGTTGGTGATATTGACGCCCGTGCCGCGATTTGCCGTGACAGCCACCCCAGTAGGCGTAGCAATTGTTGCGCCAAACGAAATGACACCAAGTTGCCAATTCGTTGCACCGTAACGTTGAAGTTCACGCGGTGCGTAATTGGGATGAACCAAGGTCATGACATCCGCAGATTGAACGTAATGGATGTCAAAAAGATCCGCTTCCGCATAGGGCGTGGGAATCTCATAGAAGCCCGATGGCATGGGATACCAATACGTTGCGTTTGGCGGTGCATTGCCAAAGCTGCTAGCAATGCAGTAATAGTTTACGCCGCCACTTGAGACAAGACCTCCAACCGAATACACCTGGTTGGTAGTGATCGTTCCACTGCCAGTAGTGGTGATGTCAATTGCAGATCCAGTTGCGGTCAAAGACAGCTGATAGGTGTTTGCCGCAGCATTGATAACGTAGTACGTAGTAGCAGCTACAAGCGGTGCAGGCAACGTAGTTGTAGCCGACACCCGCACTGGCGTTCCGTTTGCGTATCCGTGCGCGTTGCTAGTAAATGTTTCCGTACCAGTATTGACAGCACTAATTGTCTTTGTCGTGCTATATGCAGATGGCGTTCCCGGTGTCAGCGTAGCCGCATTGGTGTGGAAACGCATGTAATACTCGCCCAACTCAAGCACCATTGTCTGCGTAGTGCTGTAAGTGAACGAAATCAAGCGCGTCTTCTTCGTGCTGTCCTTGACTTCTTTGACAAACTCCGTACCAGGCCGATTGTCGGCCGAACCCTGAGGCATGGCGATGAAGTTCTTCATGCGAGCAAGGCCCGTCTGAAACTTCGTATCGTCAATGCGACCGAACATGTCCGGGGAAATCTCGCCGCCGGCAAAGGAACGGTAGTAAGTACGGGTGTTTGGCATGGCTTACCTTCCCGACATCCAGGGGGTCACGATGTCAGGCTTGGAGTTGCGCTGGTTGGAGTCCGACGCGGTGGCCTTCTGCAAGTAGCCCATCATCATTTGCGTCATGCGCTTGGCTTCCGCCGCGCCCGCGTCACCCTTGATGATTGGCCCAGCAAGCATGGACGCCAGGTGGTACGACAGCGTCATCACGAACAACGGCGAGAACTGCGTTGGGTCGGTGATGTGCGCCGTGTAGCGCAAGACCGCGTTCTCCTGATTGGTGTAGATGACCTGCGTCCCGTTGTCCAAGGTTTCCAACGTGTACGGCTGCGGCGCGTAGCGGCCAGCAGCAATCATCGGGGAATAGTTGTGCGCGAAATTCGGCGTATCGGTTGGCGAGAACTTCGTCGAATAGTCATCAACCGAATCGGGCGGCAGCACCGAGATCAGGTTGTTGGCGTTGCTGGGGACGGCGTAGGCATACAGCCATTCCGGCCATGTGCTAGTCAGGGAAGCAAGCACCACGCGGCGCATGGTGAAGTTCCAATAGTGCATCTCAAGGAGGCTGTCTACCGCGATGGGGTAGAACCGCGAACAATGCTCGGCCTGCGCAGACCCCTCCGGCGGGTCAATGCTTGACACGGTTGCCGTGTCGCCGAGGTGCGCCAGTGCAAGATTGCAGATTTCAACCGCTGATGGCATGACCGCCTCCTAGTGAAATGAGGGGAGCCGTGGTTTCCCGACGGCTCCCCTCGTTGCGCTTCACTTCACAGGACTCAAGCTCCGTCCGTGTCCTTGGTCATCTTGGGCCGACCGGGCTTGCGCTTGGTGGCTTCCATGACCGCAACAGTGGCCTCGTCATCTTCAGATTCCCAGGAACCATCAATTGGCTCAAGGCAATCATTGATTTGACCATTGTACTCAAAGATTTCGCCTTCTTCACGAAGGGAATTTTCAACGAAACACTTGATAAGAACACGAACCTTCATGAAGCAGATTCCTTATTACTGAATTGCGAAACCAGACGGGTAGAACTTACGGCCGTCCTGGATGTCAGCCACAACGTATGCACACACGCTGCCAGTGGTCGGGGTGGTCCCGAGCGTGACATAACGTGCGCCAATGTACTGCGTTCCCTTGGAGAACAGCTGCGGATTGATGCGAACCGCAAACTGAGCATTGGCAGTCAGGCTGGCAAGAACAACCGCGCCGGACGAACCAGCCACAACAACACCCGTGGTAAGAGCGGCATTTGTTCCAACAATGACATCAAACTGCAGCGAAGTCAGTGTGTTGTAAGCCTCCACAACGGTGAAAACCATGTACAGATCATCGCCTTCGCCAATGTCACGGACACTGGCAAGGTCGATGCTGTCTGTGGAAACCACCGGAGTGCCAGACGCGGGAAGCGCGGCCTGTCCGGTGATGACGCCCGATGCGGGAACGGTTCCCGAAACAACCAACTTGGTATCAAGAATCATTTGAGTGAATTCCTTTCTTGTTCAGAGCGTCCTATTAGGACACCTGTGCTTCGGTGTTGAGGATGGCATCCACGCGACGCAGCGGGATTCCCAAGAACGAGAGGTACGAAGCAGCAGTACCAAACTGCGACAGACCTTCGTTGACCTTCAGGACGTACTGGCTCTTATCAAGAGCCATCACCGACAGGCCGCTGTGAACGGTGCGGTTCATGTAGAAGGCAGCACGGCCCATCGACATGTTCGGAATGCGGTACATGGCGCGAGCCATTGCACGAATCAGGTTGTACGAAGCGCCCACAGCCTGGCTGTCTCCCTGCGCAAACAGATGGCTGGTGTTGATGTTGGCAATACGCACAACGTAACGCCAATCCTTCACGACCAAGCCGTTCTTCCACTGGTAGCGAGTGGCATACGCCTGCAGGCGGGTGCCGTCGCTGTTGTAGACGGTCTGCTCGCCAAGATCCTCATGGATTAGGCCGGCCTTGCTGCCCTTCGGAAAGGGGCAGTAAACGGTCTGATCGCCCCACACAACCAGGTACACCGAGGTGTTTGCCGTAGAGGAGTAAGAACCAGTAGTGAGGCTGTTGATGACGTTTGCGCCGTTACCAGCAGAGGTGGACGAATACCGGGTAGCAAGTCCAAGGAACTGCTTCGGATCGGTCGCCGGATTGCCGTAGAACAGAGTCGTGGCCTGAGTCTGGTTCATGGCCTCAAGGAACGCCGTGTCTTCAGACAGACGGAACTGAGCCGTGTTGCCGTTGAGCATGGCGAGGTCCTTGTCGACTTCGCTGCGAGCCTCAAGGATGCCGCAAGCTTCATCGACCTGCGCGGTCGTGGACTTGCTGTTCGGAATGCCCTGGTTGAGCGCACGCCAGTACACGGTCGGCAGACCAGTACGGATGACCACGCGGTCGCCCGTGGGCAGGTTGCCTTCCTTGAACACGCAATCCTCAAGGATTTCGTTGCTTTGAGAAAGAAGTTCGGCAATGACCGGGACGCGGCCATCGGGATCGGTGCGCTTTGCCCAATCGGCAAGAGTCAGATTAGTAGCGGTAATTGCTGCCATTGTGGTAGCTCCTTATGTGTGTGATTTACGAGTGATTGGAATAGAGGGCGGCCGCTGCGCCAGCAAAGTCCATTGGTCCGTTCGACTTTCCGTTCGATGAACCCGTGGATGGCCCGACGTAGCGATCCTCACTGATTGCCTTCCCTGCCCTGAACATGAACCGGATTACTTCCGGGTGATTGCCCAGGCCAGAGTCGTTGAGCAACGTGCGCAGTTCGGCGGTGCCGAACGTGTCAAGTGCCTTCTTCGCAACTGAAAGGTTCTCGGTGATCTTGTCACCACCAAATTCCTTGTCGGCCTTTGAAGATTCCGCCCATTGCGAGCGGACTGCCTCAACCTGTGCTGCCTGCCGCGTGCCAATCTTTTCGGACATCGCGGTAAGCATTTTCTGCGCGGCATCTTGGGTCAGGTTCAATTCCTTGGCAACCTCCGAGAACGCTTCCACGGTCTCGGCGTCGAGCTGCTTGCCCTCAGGGGCCTTGAACTCGTACTTCTCCGGCGCGCCTTCCGGCTTCGCCTGCTCGGTTGCCTCCGGCTTGCCAGTATCGGCCGACTCCGCGGCTTGCTGGTCCTGTGCCTTCGGTGCTTGCTGCTGTTCCCCGTAAAGTGCCTCAGCCGTCGCCGTTGCGCTCTTCGGGGCTTCAGATGCCGGAATGCCGTTATTGTTCGTTAAGGCTTCCGTCATCGTTGGTTCGGTCATTGGTTTGCTCCTTCATCATGGTTGGGTACAACTCAGAACAGAGAGCGTGAACCTGTGAGAGAGTGCGGAGTCCGTAGTTCCTGTTGCCCTCGGCGAAAGCCATTGCCATCGCGTTGGTGTTGAAAGACGAACGAAACACTCCTGCCTGGTCCAGTAGCCGCCATACGACTCGGCGACCTCGCTTGCTGCTCATCAACCATCGAATGTCCGACTCCTCGCTTTCGCGCTCAAGCTTGTCGCGCATGGCACGGTTGGCCTGAATGCGCTCTTGACCGCGAATGTCGAGCGGGTCGTGTGTACTCATCGGGGGAATCTATCGACTCGTCAAATGCCTATGGGTCCCATTAGGCAAGGCGAGTCAGCTTGTAAAGCGTTGAAGAGATCAGCGTGCAAATCGCGTCGATCTCGTTCTGAATGTGGCTCTCGGTACCCATGACCATGCGGTCGGCCTCAAGGTACTCGTAGACCTTCTGCACTTCGGCCAGCGGGGTCGGTGCCATTTCAAACGCGCCAGGGCCAAACTTGAGCTTCTCGCCCGTGCAACCCATCCAAGCCTCGGCAAGATCGTCAATGGCCTCGCGCAGCGGTTCGTACACGCTCAGGGCGTTGTGGGCGGCAAAGCTGCCCGGACCCTCCACCATTAGGTGGTGCATGTGAATGGCGTTCGCGCAGTGCATGAGGCGCGAGATAAAGGCCGATGCGCCGGCGGCGTCACCCTTGGATTCGGGACCGTAAAGAAGCGTCATTGCCTTTGCCATGTGTCAGACCTCTACTGCGGAAGGGGAGTTGTAACCGGAGAACATGTTCATTACGTCCGTCAGGGCATTCTGCTGGCCTCCGGTCGGGGCCTGCGCCATGTTCTTGACAGTCTGCGACTGCTGCTGCATGGCAGCGGCCTGGGCCTGCGCCGCCTGCGCCTTGGCTCGAGCATCGCGCACCATTGCCACGTTCTTGTCGGCAATGATGAGGCTCGGGTCCACGCCAAGCATGTCGCTGTAAATGTCGGCCCACTGGTCGGCATCAAACTTGTCTAGGACATCCGGCTTGAATGCGGCCACCGCGCCGAGGTTGCCCACGAAACGGTCCACGCTGTTGGTGCCAATGGCACGCTGCGCCTGAGCAAGCATGGACACAAACTCCACCGACAGATCCATGCCCTGCAATTCCTCGGGGGCGGGCGGGATCAGGCCGGCAGTAATCATGTGGGTGAACGTGCTGTCAATGAGCGGGTCCAGCAGTTCGTTGTGCAGGCGCTCAAGGACCGGGCCAAGCATCAGCAGCTTCTCCTCGTGCCGCTCAGCCACCTCGGTCGCGGTCATGCGCGTGTCCGTGGCGTTGGCAAGCATCAGGAACAGGTCGGCGTAGAACGCACCACGCACGCGCTCGCGGCAGTCCTGAATGTCCATCAGCAAGTGCTGAAGGTTCAGGTTGACATCAAACGCCGTGCGGATGGGCTGCGAGGTACCGTCCACGAAAGTGACGCCACCAGGCAGCATCTCCACATCGCGGTTCTTCATGGAGATCGGGACCTGAAGCGGCGGCTTGGTTTGGTAGTCAATGACCTGCGCCTTGCGAAGCTGCTCATGTTGCAGCTGCTTGATGTCGCCAAGCGCCTCCATGCCAGGACTGTTGCCGTAGATGTCGCCGCCGGCAGTTGCCCACCGGGGGACAAGGCACGGGAAATGCTGGAAACCGCCAACGCGTAAGAACTTGTCTTGCTCGCCGCCGACCTCAAAATACCACGACCCGAACGGCATGTTCTTGCTGTCGCGCTTCTTGATGTCGCGGTCGGCACGCGGCTCAATGGCGTGGATGATGGGAATCCACTTGTCCAGGTTGCCGCGGTCATACATGCTCTTGACCGTGTTGGAACAGTTGTCGTAACCAAACTCCTTCACGATCTCGCCGACGGTCTTTTCGAACTCCCGGTACAGCGTGCAGACGCGGCCTTGGTAATCGGTGGCGATGCAGTATTCGCCCGTGGTCACTGGGTAGTGATGCACCACGTTTTTGAAGTCGGGCAGCATGATGCTCGCCGCCGTGCCGAAGCAGCCCAGTTCCTCGTACATCTGATGCAGGGCGCGGTAGGTGTTCGACCTCTGAAACACCGCCTGCATCCGCTTGGTCACATCGTCCAGCCACATCTTCACGGGCTGGTACGAGTTGAGCTGCGGGTCAGCGGTGGCAAGTCGAAACCACGGGCGAGCGGGCGAGGTCGCTCCGGCCATCATGCCGGCCCCGAGCGTTCGCAGCGCCCGCGTGCCCGTGTTGTCGTAGATGTTGTTGTGACGCCGCCATCCCTTGTCGCGGTCCTGCCGGAAGTAACGGCCGTTGCGCGGGAGGATGTAGGTGGTCAATTCCTGATAGTGCGCCCACCAGGTGGCGCGTTCGGTCTTGAGCTGACCCCAGCGGGTGAACAACTGGTCCCGCCTGGGTGCGCCCGGATACGAACCTCCGTCACCTGTGTATTGGCTCATTGATTACTGCCCAAGAAGGGTTGACTTGCCGAGCGCGAGCGTGTTCGGATTGACGCCACCCGTTCCGGTCAGCATCGTGTTCGGAGCGGGCATGCCAGCATTAGCCATGAGCGTGGCGGTATCGGCTTCCTTGCGATTGGCTGCGGCCATGGCCTGCTGGCTTGTGCGCTGCTCGCTTGCTGCGCGACCAAGTGCCGTTGCCTGTGCTTTCTTCTGCTGCTCACGTGCTTTGTTCTGCGCGTCGTTTGCGCTGACCGCGCCATAGGCGGTTGCGCCTGCGCCAGCGGCTGCGGCGGCTGCCATTGCAACAAGTGCTGCCGTTGTGCTAATTGCCATGTCTATGTTCCTTTGAAATACTGCGTTTCCGATTTGGCGTATCCAAACCGAGTTAGCATTCGTTCGACGTTTGGTCCATGATCCATTTCAAGCGACGCCATGAACATGCATTCGGCGTTGTTTTCTTTTGCCCAATCCTCGTATGCCTTCAACAAACGAAACGCAATTGGAGTGTTTCGGGCATGAGGCTCAACCCACCAGGCAAGTTCGGATGCCATCATGCGTGATGGCGCAAACCAAACTGGGCCAATCACCGCGACAAACATTGCAACCAATTCGTTGTCAACTTCTGCCACGAATACGCCAAACATCGGCGTGTCAACAATTATGCGAGATTGAGCGACAAGCTCTTCTTCGTTCGGCTCCATCAATGCGCCGTGCGGCGCGTACCTGATGAAATGCCGTGCCATCCGAACCAACGATGGAATGTCATCCTGCGTTGCTCGTCGAATGCACGACATACGCGCAACCGTACCCCTCGGCTTGCCGCCTATGGGTCCCTCAAGTGTTCGCATACGGGTCGTACTCCTCGGATTTGTTCTTCTTCACGCGGTCATAGATGTCGCGTGGCAGCTTCTTGCGAACTGGGAATGCAAACGTGAGCGCAAGCGCGTCGGCAATGTCCGGTGAGCCGCCGCCCTGGAGTCGCTTCTTGATCTCGTCCTTGGCCTCGAGCATGCGCTTGCCAGCCGCGTCATACCAGTAGATCGGCGTGGACAACTCTTGCTTCAAGTCAACGTGGTTCGGGATTGCGCCGCCCTGCTCGATCCATTCTTTGATCGACCACCACATTTCCGTGCGGCGGTTGACAAACAGGTTGGATTGAATTGCCTTGCCGCCGAATGGCACCTCCACGATGTCGTAGTCCAGTTGCCGGAGTCGGTCGATGACGCCTGCGCCAGCACCGCTGTCGATGAACACGGCGTCCGGGTCCCAAGTCTCAATGATGTTGGCCACCCTTGAAGCCAGTTCCATGTTGTCGATGCCACGGTAAACCGTTGGCTCAAACGCCTGGATGCCCTGCCGCTTGATGATGACGCTGCGGTCATCTCCAAACCGTGCGGGGTCCACGCCAAGGACCTTGGGCGCACCGTCAATATCCTTGTCGATATACACGCGCTGCGCTGCGGCCTCGGCATCGGCCAAGGAAATCAGCTGGTCATCGCCCGCCGCGCTGAAGTCGCACAGGTACTCGCGTGCAAACGCCTGCTCAGGCATGTCGCGCTTCAAGCGCAGCACCTCGTCCTTATCCAGCGCGTCAGTATCGTTAACGGTATAACGAGCGGCCATCCAATCGGGCAGACTGTTTGCCCGGTAGAACAGCTCGCTGAACAGGTTGATGCCAGCAGGGGTGCCGATGAACATGGCCCAACCCTTGCGGTCGGACAGCGCGGGCTGGATGATGTCGTTCCACACCTCGGGCCGAATCTGCGCGACCTCGTCAATGACGCAGCCGTCCAGGCGCACGCCGCGCAGGGCGTCCGGGTTGTCGCCACCAAACAGGCGGATGGTCGCCCCGTTGTGGGCAAACGTCACGGACAAGTCGGCCTCGTTGACCTCAAGCGCGGCCACGCTACGCAGGGGTAGCAACTTCTGTTTGAGCCGCATCCAAGCAATGGCCTTGGCTTGCTTGAGGAACGGCGCAACGTAGACAAAGAACCCTAGTTCCGCCTTGCAGCGGACGGCCTTGTCAATCAGCTCCATGATGGCTAGTTCGGTCTTGCCAGCGCGGCGGTGCAGGGCAAGCACGGTGAAACGCCGCCGGCTCAGGTGACACTGGCGCTGCCACGGCCTGGGGTTGTACAGCAGGTCAATTTCTTGGGGCATCCGGTACGCCCG
>Ga0304730_1000634_pt1 | contig 29327 bp, 27 predicted proteins | sample M_130628_MF_Meta_FD_190474 | JGI IMG/M metagenome (GOLD analysis project Ga0304730, IMG submission 190474) | Freshwater microbial communities from Lake Montjoie, Canada to study carbon cycling - M_130628_MF_MetaG (v2) (version 2) | ecosystem: Environmental > Aquatic > Freshwater > Lake | place...
AGCAAGGAAGTATTCTTGCCAAACAATTCCATGGAAAGAAGATCTGCCGCATCAATATTATCTTGGAGCTTAGTATTAGCTAGTTCAGCAGATGCTTTTAACTGAGCATCTTTCTCAGCCTTCGTCATCTCTTTAACACGATCACGCATTAATTCAGCAATCGCAGGGATGTCAGCGTTTTTCAGCCTGCTCTTTAACCCAAGCCCAGAGATGATTTCTTTGTATAAAGGTCCATTGCCATTAATGTAATCTCGATCAAAGGCTAACCTCTGAGCGTCCTGAGCCTTGCGATCTCTTTCAGCTTGCTTCTGATTTTGCGCCTCGTCTATAGCAAACTGCTGCTGTTCTCGTTCCTTGATCTTAGTGGGAAGGATTGTTGTGTCTAGATCGAAGTCAACTTTACGATCAACAATATCAGACTCAGGTTCACTTAGCTCTGCGTATGTTTTTTTGTAAGTATTCCTAGCATACCTCTCCTGGAACTCTGGCACTCTACTGTCTTTGGATGTGTCTTCCTCGACAGGAGTTGATTCAACAACTGGTAGCTCTTTACCATCAAAAGGTTTACCGTCAACCATTTCAACCAACTGTCTTCCGTCGTAGATCTGATATCGACCTACTTTACCTTCAACAGGTTTGACATCAACCATGTCAACAGAACCAGGAGCTTCACTCTCCCTTGCTTGAATACCAATCTCAAGAGACTCTGGACTTGATTCTCCTTCAAAGTAACTTTGCGCTAATTTGTTTGCTGCAATAATATCTTTACCGCGCAGTTCTCCAAACGTCTTCCCAGAATTATACTGTGCAGCAAACTCTCTATAAGCATTGAGCTTATCTAATGGAGATGACTCTTCATTGTTGATCGCAAGGCTTGCGGCTGTGAGGGTATCATTAAGTCTTTTATTGATTGCCTTTGTAAAAGTTCCAGCGGCGACACCTTGCTGTAGCTGCCCTTCTTTCTCTCTGCCTATAACACTATCTTCACGTTGATCGGGAACGTATTCGCTTTCATCTTGAACTTGACGAATCTTAGACTTTGCTTGGTTTATCTTGTGGCGTACATATAGATCCTGACCACCTTGTAAAGCACCGCCAAACAAAGCGCCAACGGCCATGGATTCACCAACGCCTTCCGTCAGATCTCTTTGTGTGTCATAGCCAGGACCAAATACACCAGACAAATCACCACGAGCAATTACGTTTTGAGAACCTTGTTGCAGCCCTTCGGTTACGCTCTCAGCCGCTGCCTGCTTGAGTGCTCTCGCACCATAGCCAGCGCCAAGGATAGGCTTATTAGCCATGGTAAGGAGCTTTGCTACTTCCTCTGCTTCTTCTCCTACTCCACTAGCAATAGCTTTACTTCCAAGTCGGCCAAGTCCAATAAGTTTTCCAGCTTTATGAAATGGGATAGCTTCAAGAATGCCAGTGATAGTACCTTGCGCGAAGGCTTGTTTTTGCTCCTGCTCAGGAGTAACTTCAACGCCTCTCTTCCTAGCTTGGTCAATGTCTTCTGATATTTCTCCAGCGCCTTGAGCTAGACCCATAAGCCCACTAACACCAGCAGTTATTGCAGCAACACCAGCAGCGGGAACTGAAGCTGGAGCACTCGCGGCTGCAAGAAAAGCAGCAAGAGCAGCCGGGGCCATTGCACCTGCTGTCTGACCAAGTTGTGCTCCAGTAGTGTATCTGCGATAAGGCTCAAGGCCCATGTAGTTTTCAGAAACAGTATCGCCAAAATCCCTCACTCCTCTTCCAGTCTCTTTAGTACCTTCAGATTGAATAAGTGAGCCAATGCCTTGGATAGCAGATCCAGTGCCTCTAATAGCACCAGGAATTATAGACTTGAGAAAAGCACCAGCATCAAAGAAGCTCTCTTCTTTTTGTGCTCTTGCTACACGAGAGGCCTCTAACGCAGCTTCAGCTTGCCTTGCGGTTTCCTCATCAGGGAAAACCCAAGTCTTACCATTAATAACTCTAGAAACTTCTGCCATGTTATATCCTTACCGATTACTTTAGAGAGCCATATTGACTAAGTACACTATCGTCTGGATTAATCTGAGTACCTAAACTGCCAAATGGGTTGCCTTTGTTTTTGTCTTTATCAATAGCTGCCTGAATCTTATCGTCCTTGAGATTTTGGGTAACCAAGTCTCGGATAACTTGCCCTGCTCTCATCCTCTGTTCTGGTTTGTATCCTTCAAAGAATGCTAGCGTTTCTTTACCCTTAGGTCCTTTCATTGCAAACAAATTATCAATTGCCAGTTCAGCTGTACTAGACTTATATCCTGGATTTTGCCGCTTATGTTCAGCTGCGTACATTAGGGCCTTTGCGGCTAACTCCTGCGCCGTCTGAGCGTCAAGCTGATTCTGTGTAGGCCTGGGTTGATTACGCGCATAGCCATTCATTGAAGCAGCCATTAGCTGCGTTCGATCGTGGTGCTCCGCAATAATCACAGCTCTAGCAGATTCAAGAGCGGACAATTGAGCTTGATATGCCTGTTGATCTCTTAGATTATCAGCCCTACTCAGTGCCTCACTGGTCGAGCGAATGTTCGCCTCAATCGTTTGTAGCTTGCCAAGATTTACACCAATATCAGATCTCTTGGACTCCATGGCCTTGCCGATCATATCGTCAGAGTCTTTTTGCTGCTGCCTTTGCATAGCGACCTGACCCATCATCGCTAGGTTTCTGAGTTTGTTTTGATTCTCTTTTGCTGCGTCGTATGATTGAGATCCAACGCCAATAGCCTGCGCCAATAGATTAGCCAGACCAACTTTGTTATCTCGATTAGAAGCCATCGCTGCGCCAGCAGCAATCAAGGCATCGCCCAGACGAGGCTTCTTGCTTTCAGCCATCTGGGTTTGATAATCTACGAGCTTCTTCTCTGCGCTGTAATCCCGTGGCCCATACGCAGACCTCATCTCATCAATGTATCCAGCGAGAGGCTTGTCTGGATATCGTTTAGCAATATCCTCATTAGACATTGCTAGTGAAGGAGGTGCTTGAGTAGGAGCCTTGGACGTTGGAGCCAGCGCCTTGATCTGATCGTTAAAGAATTTGAGAGTATCTGAATAGTTAGTAGTACCTGCCGCATACCTAGGAACATACCCCCCACCTGCCATAGCCACAACCTGCTGTGGCGCTCCCTGCATGATCCCTTGAGCCTGAGGCTGCTGTGGCATCCCCTGTTGAGGCATACCCTGCTGTGGCTGACCCTGTTGCTGCTGAGACTGTGCAAGGTTCTGCGCTGTCTGTTGTATCACAGTAGGAGGTTGCTGCTGTTGTTGTGACTTAGCAAACTCAGCTCTCATTTGCTCACGGCGCTTCATCTCAGCAAGGACCAAGTAAGGCGGTAGCATCACAGGGTTCTCGCCAGCAGAGAGTAGCTGCTGGTCTGAGAAGTTCTTGATATCGTCTGCTGCTTTTAATATATTCATCTTACTTATGTTTTTTGGTTTGCGTAGTAGTTAGAAGCCAACCCAGCACCAGCAGTCAACAGACCACTCAAGCCACCAGAAGCAGGTCGAGCGAACTGTACATTCTCTGTCTGCATACCAGTGGGTATACCAGACATAATACCTTGCAAGAAGTTCATCTGCTGATAAGGAGCGTTTTGCTGATTGATGAAGTCTTGATACTGAAGGTTCATCGCTTCTTGAGTACGAGCGTCAACGGCACCACCTGCCTGCTGCATGGCGGCAAGACGTTGAAGCTCAAGCTGTTGTGCCGCAGGATTGATGCTCATCATTTGACCACCCATCCCAGCTAGTGCGCCAGCAGATGCTGACCCCTGCTGAATTGCAGCCAACCTATTATTGAACTGGCGCTGTCTAGCCGCTTCCTGTTCTGCCGAAGCCTGCTTCGCAGCATCCAACTGCATCTGCGTCATTGATATGTCGCCGTACTGAGTAGCCTTAGCTGCCTCTAAACCAGACTGAACGCCAAGCTGTTGTGTGGCAAGAGAAGACTGTAGGTTAGCCTGACCAGCGGTAAGACCTGCTTGCTGATTAGCAAGCTGTGCCTGTAGGGCTTGTTGAGCACCCTGTTGCTGAAGGCCCAAACGAGCGCCAAGATTCTCTCTGCCAGCGGTAAGGCCAGCCTGCTGGTTAGCAAGATCTGCCTGTAAGTTTTGTGCAGATTGAGAACGAAGGACATCCGCTCTGGTCCCGTACCCAGTGAGAGCAGCTTGTTGTGCCGATTGCTGATTAGCAAGAGCGGCCTGCAACGCTTGTTGAGCACCTAGTTGCTGAGTATTAAGGTTAGCGCCTAAGTTCTCTCTACCTGTAGCAAGTCCAGCTTGTTGATTTGCCAGAGATGCCTGAAGGTCTTGTGCAGATTGAGAGCGAAGAATATCAGCTCTCGTGCCATATCCAGTTAGAGCTGACTGTTGTTCTGCTTGTTGATTAGCGAGAGCGGCTTGTAATGCAGATTGATTACCTAGCTGTTGAGTGCTGAGTTGCGCTCCTAGATTCTCTCTTCCAGTGGCAAGTCCAGCTTGTTGATTGGCAAGTGCGGCTTGCAGGTCTTGTGCAGATTGAGAACGTAGAATGTCTGCCCTCGTTCCATATCCAGTAAGCGCAGCCTGCTGTGCTGATTGTTGATTAGCTAGAGCAGCCTGCAATGCAGTTTGAGCGCCAAGTTGTTGCGTGGAAAGGTTAGCACCAAGGTTCTCTCGACCAGCAGTGAGGCCAGATTGTTGATTAGCAAGAGCAGCCTGCAATGCAGATTGCACATTAGTCTGTTGAGAAGCAAGCGAAGCAGCACGATCACGATCAAACTGAGACTGAGCATTCTCAAATGCTCTCTGACGGCCAACCGTATCAATGTCACCTAGCTGGCGCTGTAACGCCTCTTCAGCCATTCCTTCCTGAATAGCCTGACGAGAACCACCGAATGCACCAGCACGAACAGCAGCAGCACCACGACCAGCCTTCTGCATTCCAGCAGTACGAGAAGCATCACGCTTCTGCATCTCAGTAACTGCATCCATATAAGGAGACATATACTGTTGTGCTTGCTGTTGTCCAAACTGATCTACCTGAGTTTGACCAGATCCCACTCTCTCAGGGCCTTGCATCTGAAACTGCTGTACTTGAGGAACACCTTGAACAGTTGCGCCAGATAGACCACCTAAAGTTGAAAGAATATCTCTCGTCTGACCAGTAACTCTCTCAGGCCCCTGCATTTGAAACTGCTGTACTTGAGGTACGCCTTGAACTTTCGAACTAGACAAACCACCTAAGGTAGAAAGAATATCTCTTGTCTGACCAGTGACTTTCTCTGGACCTTGCATCTGGAACTGCTGTAGTTGAGGGACTCCCTGAACTGTTGTTCCAGATAAACCACCTAACTGACCAAGAACGTCAATGTTCTGACCACTCACGCCCATAGGCTGTGCCATCTGGAAAGTACCCAACTGCTGTGGGGTCATCTGAGTGACCATATCCTGGGCAGCAGTTACGCCCATTGGATTAATCATGTTGGGCGCTTGGATAGGATTCACCTTAATGGCGTCCTTGAATCCCATCCCCTGAATCCCCGGCATGAGACTCATCAGGTAGCTTTGCTCTGGAGGAAGCCTAGATGCGCCGATTAGATTAGAACCTTCTTCAGCAGCATTACCGGACAAATCAGTCGCAGAGTTAATGGCGCTAACTCCCTTGCTAAAGTCAGTTCCTTGACGGATCTGCCCATTATTGTCGTATATACTCTGAAGCCCACCAACACCGGACAACGCATTCCTGGTTAGATTACTAGACGTATACCCAGTAGCCTCATTACCTTGTCCAAAGTCCTGTCCAAACAACATCGTCCGCTGTCCACCATACACAGGAGGCGCGTTGAATAGGTTCTGAACCTCACCTTCGACTTTTGGATTAGCAGTCTTGAACAGAGAAGCAGCGCCATTAGGACCACCAAATCCACCAGCAACAGGAGTTTGTGGCGCACCAAATCCACCCAAGCTAAACGGGGGAGTATAAGGAGGAGTGACAGCAGCAACAGGCCCACCCTCATCAAACCTACGGACAGACCCACCCTTACGATAGTTATTCACCCTGCCATCGTCGCCAATATCAAAACTAGCAAGAGATTGATCCGACCCATAATCAGGGGTGTACGATTCAGGAGCAGATGCTTCAGGAGCATAGTACTCAGGCGTGTACGATTCAGGAGCGTAGGACTCAGGAGCAGATACTTCAGGAGTATAAGACTCAGGAGTATAGGAGTCAGGGGTATACGCTTCTGGCGTATAGGACTCAGGAGTGTAAGAGTCAGGCGTATAAGATTCAGGAGTATTCGACTCAGGAGTATTCGACTGATTTGAACCTAAGAGAGAAGCAATACCACCACCATCAGGCTCAGGCACAGATGTCTCTGGCGAGTACGTTTCAGGATTGTATACTTCAGGCTCAGGAATATAAGACTCAGGTTCAGGATTATAAGGCTCAGGAATATAAGGCTCAGGTATATCAGGATCAGGATTAACTGGTGGAGGAACATCTGGCTCAGGGATACGATCATATATTACGTCAGGTAGAGTCGGAGCCAAACCGGGAACACCACTCCTTGGAAGTGGCGTAGTGCCACGATCAGGAGGCGGTTCAGTCGCAGGAGGAGTAGTTGTCGCAGGAGGCTTACTAGTCGCAGGAGGAGCAGTAGTTGCAGGAGGTTGCCCAACAGGAGACACTCTAGCGCCAGAAGCATAAGCCTGATTGTTCTGTTGAATCAATCTGTCGATTGAAGAAGTGTCGCCTCCAGAACCAGAAACCTCAGCTCTCAGTCGAGCTAGAGATGAAGTCATCTCACTAGGAGTCTGACCAGGACGAAGCTGCTGCTGGATTAACCCAGCATTGAAAGTGTCACTGCCACCAAAGCCAAGCTGATTCTGTGAGGGAACATTAAGTGGACCAGATGTATTCGTACTCTGGTTAGTCCCACCAAGCAACGAGGCAAGTCCTCTAGCCTGATCGTCAGTAGCATACTGAAGTGGGTTATACCCACCAGCGCCTTGATTAGCAGTAGTGGTCCCAGCAAGACCACTAGAAACAATCTGAGCAAGATTACCAATACCACCTCCACCACCAGTGCCGACACCTGTACCAGGAGTTCCTGGCGGTCTAACGGGAGTTCCAGGAGTTCCTGGCGGTGTGCTAGGAGTAACTCTTCTATCTAAACTAGGATCGCGTGGGCCAGGACCACCTGTCTGTGGACCACCGATTGTTCCAACGCCTCCACCACCTGGAGGAGTAGTAACACCAGTGCCAACCGGAGGAACAACCCCAGGAGCAATAACAGGACGAGGATTAAAGCGAGTTATGTCTGGGCTGATGTTATCTCCAATTGTGTAGCTAGAGGTTTGAGAAGGGCCTCTAGTGACATTAAAGGGATTCTTGAACTCAGGATAGGTAACGCCACCGGTAAGACTTTTAGCATCAGCAGCAGGGATAGCAGCTTGCATCAAGCCAACGGGCATCTTCTCTCGAAGACCTTGATACTCATCCAGGATCTTCTGGATAGGATCCTCTTTAGGATTCAGCTCACCGCCCTTAGCAGACTTAATCGTCTTGTACGCTTCTGGCACATAGGTGCGAGTATTAGTATCCCAAACTAATCCAGGCAACTTAGGCATCTTGCCAGAAACCATATTCAACGCATTGAAGATGGCGTTCTTATTGCTCTCTTCATTACTAGCCGCATCATTCCTCTCGTTGCCAGTTGTGCCAGTGTCTCCAGTATTGCCAGAAGTATTCTGCTGCTGGTTAGGCTGATTCTGAGTATACGCATTGAAGTAAGTGGCATTAGGCAAGAAGTTCTTCATTGCCTCTGGAGTGTATACACTGCTGAATGCAGAAGACAGTAGAGCGTTCCTGAATGGTCTAAGGTATTCGGGAATGTCCTGCGTCTGAAATGTTGAGCTAAGTGGATCTGCCATATTAATTCCTAAGCGGGTAGAACCCGAACGTCTTTAACCTTTCCAGGTTGCTTCTTGTTGCCAGTCCTGTCCATGCGAACTCTGTCCATCATGGCGTACAGCTTTCTGGCACCTGACTCACTACTGCCATCACCCAAACCGCTTACGACATCAGCAGGGATAATGAACTCATCGTTGGATAGAAGAACCTTCTGACCACCATGAGCCATACGAGCCGTAGCCATGTCGTCCATGCCATTGCCGGGGCCTTTAATCATCCCCTCAGGCGGTTCGTAGTTGTCTTCTTCTTCAACCTCTTCCTTGCCAGACATACGCTTGTACAAGTCTTTCAAAGCGTCTTTGCCGTAATAAGCAAGGTAGGTATTGAGGGAACCCTCAGGGTCGTCTCCTACGCCACGAATCGCTTCCATGGCATCCTGCACGATCTGACGGGCCTTCTTTTCTTCAGGTTCAAGAGAACCACCTTCGGCATAGCCAGACACATCTTCTTCTTCTTCCTCAGTAACGACAGGGGCTGAAGCAACGGAAGGTTGGAAGACAGAGGCTATCCCTTTCTGCTGTACTGTCGCAGGCTGTGATTTAGGCGTAGCGCCCATTGCAAGAACAGAGCCTATCCCAGTAGGTTGTGCCGTAGTAGTGCTAGTGGATATAGGAGCAGGTTGCGCTGTTGCCGGTTGTGAGATCGTAGGTGCAGTATTTGCTGACCTCAATAGAGGAATTCTAATGTTCTTCTCTTGTTGCGCTAGGCTAGCTGCCTTGTATTTATCTAACTCAGTAAGGGCTTGCTGGCTTTCCTTCTTTTGATCTGGCTTAAATGCACTAACAGCAGTTGCCGCTGTACCAGAAATAAGGGCTGGTATAGCTATACCCTTAAGCGCAGCCATGCCAGTCGTGCCAACAGCATGAACTAAACCAGGGGCAGCGGCAGCACCAAGGCCACCAGTGAAAAAGATCAATCCAGCAGCAGCAGCACCAAGTCCAATCGCAGCTAGAGTCTTCTTCCAACTCCACGCCTCATACATCCCAGTCTCAGGATTAAGAGTGATCTCGATATTAGGATCAACTTTATGCAGAACCTTACGCATCCCCTCTAATTCACTGGGATGAATATGTAAAAGGGTGGAATCCCCACCCCTGCCTTTAGAAGCAACCTGTCTAGCGAGAGATGCAATACCTTTACTCATGTAGTAACCGTTACAGTACCTAGTTTAATCTTGATTTTATTACTTGGCGCAAATACTTGGTCTGGTAGTACAACTCTTAGCACACCACTTCCATCTGCCCAAGTCATGCCATCACGCAAGCCATACCCACTGCTAGGGCATTGCAGCAGCATTAGAGAACTTCCAACAAGTTCACCAGGAACACGTTGATTGAATATATGAATGCCGATATTACGAACCAACGAGTCAAAGTACAATTGATTGTACTCAGCAGGTGGCTTAGGAAGATTCTGTATTGGGGTATTACGGTTCATCGCATACCATCCGGTTGGATCTGGATTCGATTAGAACCAAGACGCCACTTGTACACAGGATCTCCACCTTGGAACGACTCAACCTTCAATGCAAGCTGACGTGATCGAATCCTAAGGTTGTTCTGTGTAGTAATAGGCGCTTCGCCTTGAACCAATACAGTGTTTGTCTGATACCCAGCCTGACTCATGGGATAGTTCACACCAGAGACATGAACATTGACCTTCTTGATAATCCCAGTAGAGCTAACCCTAGGGTCAGTCACGAACTGAACGTCAGGGATGATTCGACTAACGAAGGAGAACTGCTCCCCGTCTTCAATATCAATTGCGCCAGAAGTCACATAGGCTTCAATGTTAGATCCATCTGCCGTATAGCCATACTCGTGCTGATATAGATACGTCTCAGTATTAGAGGTTTCCAGATCAGCCCCTTCTGGCATAGCACCAATTGGGAATCCACCAGTAGCTAGATCCAACCAAGCCGTGCGCTCCATTGTGCCAATCGTCCACAGGTCTTCAACGTAGTTGTAGGCCACGTACCTGCTGTTCTCTCCGGTGTCGTCGGTAACGCTTGGGTACCACCAGTAAATCTCATTGAACTGAGCATTCACCCCGGCACATACCTTTGTCTTCTGATCCCAATTCAAATCAGAGAACACATAGCTCAAGACCGTACAGTTCATCTTTACTACGTTGCCGTTGTATTGATAGAAGTTGTTGTTGTCCATCCAGTACACTGTGCCTCTAGCATCTACTCCAGCATTAGGCCCAATGATCGACACAGACTCGCCAATACGAGTAAAGCTAAAGGTGTAAGGAGGCCCAGTGTAGGCCATCGCAAACAGAGACTTATCCGTGAACACAAGTATCTGCTGCTGCGTAGGTATTGCGGCTACAATCTCAGACCCGCTCGATATGGTAAACCCACCAGCGGTATTGTCTGTTCTTGGTTCCCAGTCTAAAAGGTCTTCCTGAGAAGACCAACGGACAAGCAATAAGTTCTGCGAGGAAGATCCTATTTCATTACAACCAAAAGCAATAACGTGCCTATCGTTATCAGAGACTAATATCTCAGACGCAACCGTAGGAACACCATTTGCTCCACTCACAGAAGACAACGTGACAGCCCTAGTATTAGTAGGATCAAGCCCAGAAGCCGACCAATAATAGATATTGCCATACCTAATATTGATTAGTAGGTCTTGCCCATAGTTAGAGTTCGACCATATCCTGAGATTATCTGTAGGGCTAAGAGGAGAGAACGAACTCCCCCAAGGGCCTCTTCCCCAAGGACCAGAACCCCATCCAGTAGCGTACACCTGACTATTCAGTCCAACATTCAATTGAAAAGCAGCGCTTATAGAAGCACCACCACCAGAGGTAGACGCCGTAACCGTTGCGCCAGAAGGGAATACCACATAGAAACTTGTAGCATCAATCACTTCTGTGACTTGAACCTCTACGTTCAACTGAGCAGTAGTGAAGCCATCAAATCCAACGGCACCAGAGAAGGTAACCCAGTCGCACTGAAGTGCATCGTGACCAGATGGCGTCGTAACCTTCATCTGACCAGTGCCTATTACTTGCGTCTGAAAAGGATTGTTGCCTAACGCAATCGTAGTGCGAATAGGGGTGATGTCGTTAATGAACTGACCGGACTCAATGTAATACTTTTGATTTGTCCCTATCCCAATGAATCGTTCAAGGGATAGGGAGGTCCACTGAATCAACGCCCTGCAAGTTCCATAAATGGTTTCAGCATCAGCGTAAGCCTGCCAACCACCAATCACTTCAGGGTATCCAAGTCGAAACCTGATCTTGTCAGAGTCGTACCATAACCCTTCAGCAGAGTACTCTGTTACGTCCTTAACAATCCCAGGCTTGAATTGGAGTTTAACTAATGGCATCGGGTACGATATCGTCCTTGGCGCGACTACGCAATAGCTCTTGGCTAAACGAGGTCAAAGCAATATTCAATTGATCGGCGCTCAATTGCAACTGATAAATCTTTGCGTTGATATCAGTAACTTGAGACACCAGATACTTCTGTCTGTCACTAAGGTCACTGATTGCCACTTTGTCATTGTCAATGTAGATGTATTGTTCTTGAGTCATACTCTACTATCTTACTGCTACTGGACCTTTTCTGCCATCATTTGCTGATATGCTACTTCAACGGCGCGTGTTACGAGTTCTTTCGGCACGTTTGGTAGATTACGATGAGCAGCTAAAACAGCGATGTTCTTAAGAACCTCACCCTTTGTAGCAGCCCCATCAAGCATAGACTTAACGCCAAGCCTATCACTTAAATCGAGGATTTCATCATCCATCTTATTAGGCGTATACAGTGCCACGATCTTAACGATTGGGTACGCCACAGAAACACATTTCATGAAGCGAGAAGAGAACGTAGGCGAGAACAGATTCTTGAAGAAAGACTTCAGCTTTTTCATATCAGAAAAGATCCTTTAACTTACACACTGTGAAAGTTGGTTAGTTCCAAGGAGGAGGAAGTGAAGTGGTGGGAGGATTCTTTTGATTTTCAATCTGTTGCGCCAGAGAAAGATCATAAGCATCAACCTGATCCTGACTGAGTACACTCACTACCCAACCTTGAACTTGATCTTTAGTCAACTCAAAGTAAGGAGTAAAGTCGCTAGGAGCAGGAGGCCCTAAGGATACCTGACCGTAGCAAGACGCACTGTACTGACCGTCAACGGCAGTACGCCGCCAATCAACAGTGATAACAACGTCTGTAAGAGAACCCTCTGCGGGTTTTACCGTCAAAGGGTTGAAGATCCAATCGTAAGTAATTGCCATATTAGTTCCTTGCCTTAAGAAGGTTAATCTCAGTTGTCAAACTTTCTACTTGCAGCATCAGAGCCTGCACTGCGCCATACAATGCCGCGATCATCTGCCCACCGTTCAGATCAAGGCAGTCTTCAATCACGTCATGTCGAACTTTATTGCGCGTCTTCGTGACCATGCGTGGCATTTGATAGGTCAATGGCTTGTCGCCATCCATCACTGCAACGCCAGCTTCGTCCACTACATCAACGCTATCGAATAGCAGAACCTTGTTCTCAGACGTAACGACTTTCGATACCTGAACAGGCTTACCGTCGATGACCTGAATGCTTGTCTCTGTCTTCTCTACTGTTTCCAGCTTAAAGTCTTGCTCGGTGTATTCTTCAGTGCCGTCAGGGATCTCAGTGTTAAGAGTGAAAGGCTTAACAGATACTGCCTTTGAGAAGACCTTCTGCACGTCTTGAGCAATCCAGCCCAAGCTATGCTTGTCGTTGATCTGATCGTCAGTGTAGACACCAGGAGCAAAGCCAAAGTGTTTCAGCGGGACTGATTTAACAATCTCGTAGCAACGATCAAGGTCAGCAGGAGTGATGTCAGTCTTGATGCGCTCGTCTGAAACAACTGTCCATAATCCGCCTACGCCTGGTTTGCCTGCGGAATCGGTAGATATTTCAAGTTTGTACGCAGGACTCGCCGTCCCGATGCCCACGTTGCCAGTAGAAGCGATTCGCATCACCTCATTGTCGGCGTTACCCGTCGTTCGCACTTTGAAGGCAAGATAACCAGCCTGATCGCCGGAGGTGCCGTTTTCCTTACGACCGTGTATGGAGGAAAAATAGCTGCTATTAGTGCTGGCGGTCGTATTGCGCCCGTAGAATCCAATGGACCCGCCTATGTTAGCGGCCATAGCATCATTGGATTCGACCACAAGCATACCAGCATAACCACCAGCGGTCGGCCCAGTAAATACAGCCGGACCTAGCGAATCAGCGGTCGTGTTGGCCGTGCCACTCTGCAACACGGAAAGCGTTGCACGTGGCGCCGTCGTCCCGATGCCCACGTTATTGCCATTTGGATTTAGAGACAATGGCAACCACGCTCCACCGGTCCCAGTTCTGACCGCTTGCACGTATCCAACTAATAGCGTTGGGTCATATCCAACATTGAGGAATTCCGGGCTTGTTGCATTAGTCGCGGTTCCGTATATCTTTAGTCCAGCGTTTCCAGGATTGTTTGTTGCGGATTGAGCTGTGTCGACAATGGTTAACTTTGATGTGGGTACGGTCGTCCCGATGCCCACGTTGCCGGAGGAGTCGATACGCATTCTTTCGGCGATAGGTGCACCGTTTGCACGAGTACCAAATGCCAAATAGGTTGCGTAGTTACCATCCGTAGCATTTTCTTTTGCGCCCTTGATGATGGCAAATTGACCAAAGGTTGTTCCGGTGTATCTACCGCCCATCCCAATCGTGGCTCCAACGTCTGCGCCCAGAGTGGAGTTGGAATGCACGTTCAAATTTGCAGCATTACCGCCAATTCCAAAAGCATAATTTGGACCCACCACAGTGGCTCCCACGTCAATGGTGTCGCCTCCGGTGTTGAGAGTTCCACTGTCCAACACTGTAAATATGTTAGGCGGGGCAGACGTATTGATACCTACTCTTCCATTGCTTAAAATCCGCATCCTCTCAGACTGCGATGCAGTCTTAAAGATAATGGCATCTGACGTACCAGCCCCGCTGGTCGATTGTAATGTCAGCGTAGACGATACCGCAGTGCCGCCGTTGACTAATGGGATCACAGCGCTGGTAGTGATCGTAGGCGTGGCAATGGTAGGCGAGGTGGCAAATACATTTGCACCTGTACCTGTCTCGTCAGTCAATGCAGCCGCTAGATTCGCAGACGAAGGCGTAGCCAAGAATGTCGCTACGCTAGTACCTAATCCACTCACTCCAGTAGATATAGGGAGGCCCGTGCAGTTCGTCAGAACGCCAGAAGAAGGCGTACCAATATCAGATGTAGTAAGAGATGCACTTACTAAAACTGGACCAGTAGCAAACACCAACGCCCCAGTCCCAGTTTCTCCTGTGACAGCAGCCGCAAGATTAGCTGAACTAGGTGTAGCGAGGAATGTAGCTACTCCAGTTCCAAGACCATTTACTCCAGTAGAGACTGGTAAGCCAGTACAGTTAGTCAGAGTGCCAGAGGTAGGGGTGCCTAATAGTGGAGTGGCTAAGGTCGGGCTGGTAGCAAATACCAAAGCTCCACTACCCGTCTCATCCGTTACGGCAGATGCTAAGTTGGCACTAGAAGGGGTAGCAAGGAATGTCGCTACCCCAGTTCCAAGACCACTCACTCCAGTAGAGACAGGCAGGCCAGTGCAATTCGTCAACGTACCAGAAGTAGGAGTTCCTAAAAGAGGAGTTACCAGAGTAGGGCTAGTGGCAAATACATTGGATCCTGTCCCCGTTTCATCTGTCAAAGCAGAAGCAAGGTTAGCCGAAGAAGGGGTAGCAAGGAATGTCGCTACCCCACTGCCAAGCCCAGATACCCCGGTAGAGATAGGTAGACCAGTGCAGCTTGTCAGTGTACCTGACGTTGGAGTCCCAATAGCAGGAGTGACCAGAGTAGGCGACGTTGCCAGCACAACAGATCCAGTGCCTGTTACGGCACTAACCTGAGTCCCATTAATACGAAGGACATTACCTGTGCCAGCAGTATCCAGAGTCTTGTTCGTGAACGTATCAGTAGTCGCTTTACCAACAAGAGTATCTGTAGCGGCAGGCATCGTAAGCGTACCAGAGGCAGTAGCTGTTGCCTGTAAGGTCGTCGAGCCTGAGGTGGATCCAACAAAGACCACACCAGTAGACTCAAGTAATGCAGTCAGCTTCAGGCTAGTAAGCACCTCTTTAGCAGATGCACTACCACCAGCGCCATCAAGATAAACAACAGAAGAGTACCCAGGCTTGATCGTTACAGTAGAACCAGACCCCTGATAGATGATTATGTTCTGCGAACCAGTCGTGTTGTTCTGTACGAAGTAATGTTTCTTGACAGTGTTAGGCGTGACACTAATAGTGTTCGTAGCAGAGAGTGTGCCAGTAAACGACAAGACCTTATTACGCCCATCTGCTGCTGATCCATCAGGGATGTTCAACGTGTGCGTTGTGCCAGTAATTGCAACGGCAACGAATCCATCTATCGCCGTGTCGAACAAATCAAAGTTGGTATTGGTAGTGCTTCCCCAAGTACCGGACTGTTCTCCAGTTGCAATCTTCTGAATCTTATTATTTGAAGTATATGTAGAAGGCATTAATTGGTCACAGAGCTAATGACGGCAATGGCGTTGTTCACATCAGCAGTTGGGAATTGAATAGTCAGAGTGCCAGCAGTGACAGTCTTGTTCGTCCCAAAGTCCAGGACAAATATCGACTTGTTAGATTTCGACGAGTTGTATACCAACGCACCACGACAGGTAAACGTAGCAGCAGTCCAGCTAGTGTCTGCAAAATCCAGCACAGCATAGTTCCCTATCTGAGTAACAGTAGGCGCAAGAGTGTTACCTCCAGCAGTGTATCCAGTGCCAGAGACTTCGTTGGTGGCGCTATACACAGTAGTAGAGTTGTCGATAGTGGCGCTGCTCGTGTACAGTGCAACCTTGATTACATCAGTAGTAAAGTCGTGAACCGCAAGGAACAACTGATTCTCGAATGAGTTTGTTACAGAACTTCCAGTAAAGGCCATTATCCAACGTTCCTCTTGATGTCAGTATTGCGGTAGTTATCCATGTGCTGATCGCCCTCAGAAAATTTCTTGAGTTCAATCATGCCAAGCTGATATAGCTTCTCGTACTGCTGTTGCATCTGTGGCTCTCCCTTCAAGAACGAATAAGCCTCAACCAGACAACCATACAACAGTGTTTGCGGGAAGTATGTGCTCAACCAAGTAGTATTATTGCTAGCCCCAACAATACTGATCGGGGTTCTCGAATAATACAAAGTATAAGCGTATGACTGATTTGCCGATGGAGCAATAAGCAGAATAGTAGAAGCGTTGCTGGAAGATTGAATCGCATAATACGCAGGCGCTCCAGTCAATCCAACAGAGGCAGAAGTAACACTATACGCCTCAGTAAGATAAGAAGGGTCTTTAAGAAGCAAGCCAGTCTGAATACCTGATATATTTACGAACAAGCTCAAGGTCGTTTCAAAATCACTAGGAGTTGTGATCGTTTGAGTTGTTACGGTTCCAGTAGCAGTAGCTCTGGAGTCAGGAGACTTTACGTCACTATTAATACGAAATTCAGCTAGCTCAATAATCCCGTCCAGATTAGAAAGAAAGGTTGTTTCATTTGACTGGACGTAATCTTGTATTTGCTGTTTAAGTTCAGCGTATGTCATAATGGCTTGCTCTCAAGTGTAGCTGATTAATTCATTACTCCGGTAGAACGAATTTTCTTCGCAATACCGTAGCCCTTACACATACCGCCGCTAGCATACTTGGCGGTCCCACCCTTAGCAAACTTCTGATCCATGCTCGAAGTCTTAGGCTTCGCCATGTCAATCTTCTTGGAACCTGGAACCATCTTTTTAATCAAAGCCATATCCATAGCCATGTCTTCGTGCTTAGACATACCTCCAGCGGCTTTGCCCTTTTTGCCCATCATGTCCATCATGCCCTTAGACATTTCACCACCCTTCTTATACTTCTTGCCCATCATAGCCATCATTTCTTTAGGCATACCCTTAGGCATGTTGCCGCCCTTCTTGTACTGAGGGACGAGATTTTCTTTCATTGTGTTCATAGAACCTCCTTTAAATTTGCGAACAGTGCCGCCTACCATTTTCTTTGAAGTTTTATCCCCAGAAACTTTTACGCTAGGGTTGATTTGCCGCGCTTGTCTTGCCTTGAATGATGGACTATCATATGGCACTCCCCCGGTCCCGCGATATTTTTTATCATAAATTTCAGATACAATTGGACGTTCATATTCTTTTGAATCGAACATTTTGTATTCATCAAGAAGACCTCCTTTGGCTGGCATCCTATTCTTCGCATTGTACATCTCATCAATAATTGAAGCCAAAGCCGCCTTCATATCCTTATCATTCGTTTCTTCTTTTGAATCAGAAAACGGGCGATAGCGGGTATCTTCTTCTTTGAGCAATTTTTCAGATATACTATCTTTGCGTAATGGGGTCGCTGTCCCTAATGCAGCAAAACCAGCTCCATACTGAGGCGTTAGCCGATTAAACGCACTTTCACGTTTATCAGACTTACTCTCTCCTCCCTCAGCAAACTTCTTAGTTACTTTCTTCATAACCCCACCACTAAACTTACGAATAGCACCGCCTGCCATTTTCTTCTTAGGATGAGCAGCGGATTTGTTTCCCAATAAACCACCATGTGCGACGTTGAGAGTATCAACAGGGGGAACAACAGGAGTGCCAGAAGGAGCGCCAGGAGTCTTCTTCCCGCGATTCTGAAGCATCTTAAGGATCCCAGGAAGCGCTGCCATAATAGGAGCAGCAATCGCTCCACCCTTACCACCAAACCCAGATAACGCACCAAGAGCAATGAACTTGCCGTACTCGTCCATGAACTTCTTCATCCCAGATTTAGTCTTAGGAAGTTCGCCAGCAGCCTTTGCCATATCAGGTGCCGCAGAAGATTTGGTGCTTTGCGTAATAGACTTGACGATATCAGGGATAGTAGGAGTTGTCGGTTTCCCGTAAGCTGACATCGCATTTGTTAAGTCAGCAGGAGAGTTATCCATCCCTTGCAAAAACTCTGAATTTGAATTCGTTACGGATTTCGAGATATCAGCAGGAGACACATTCGCTACTGGAGCAACGGGGTTTTTCTTGCTAGGAATAGGTGGCTTTGAGGGTTTAGTTGGAGCAACAGCAGAAACAGGTTTAGCTATTAACGATGGAGAATTATTCTGAGCAGTTTTATTCTCTTTATCCATCTTCTGTTGCAATAACTTCACAGCAGCTTGAGGGTCGTATTCAGCACCAATACCTAAAGGCATAGACGATTGCCCAGAATCCCCCAATGCTTTGGTTATTTGTTGGCCTGGAGTAAACAAGTCTTTAATAAACTGGGGAACTTCCTCTGGCTTAGAGTAAGGATCTGCTCCCTTTGCTCCTGGCTGATTAAACCCCCCATCATATTTTCTGATTACTTTATCTTTAAACTTGGGCATGTGTTTCCTTTTAACTGATAGAGATACTAACCTTCCCAATGATTATGTATATCTTGTTAGGCAAAACAGGGTTCCAACCAAAGTACTCACGAGTAGGAGGGTTTTGCGTTGAATCCGTTCGCGGGTTGGATAGTGCAATCGACTCACCGCGCACATACTTACCGATCTTAAGTTGTGGGTTGTCGATATCAAAACATTCATCACATACAAGCAAGCCATTCCATTGCTCGTTGTATATGTATTTCTTTAGCGTAGTGTACTTCACCTGCCTAGCGCAGATGTCGCACATTGCGATTGCGTGTTTGCCAGCAGCAAACATTAGAAACCATACCCCCCAGGAATCAATCTTACAGAAGTCCTTTGACGATCTTCATCTGCTGCACGTTGGAAGTCTTCCTCGTACATAGCTTTCAATTCAGGGATTCGAGCAAATGATTCTGGGCGCTTGTTGGCTAACTGATACGCTAACCCAGATATGAGTGCAGGGATAAACCGAAACGGTACATCCATGTTGTTGTCTGAATTAGTTCCAACATCCTGCTGACGACGCAAACGATAGTATACAAACTGGCGAGAGATCGTATTGTCTGGCACCTGCCAGAACGTGATCTCAGGGTTGGCTTGATCCCTAGCAACGTAGTACTGAATCGGTGTACCAAGGATCAGCTTATTAGGCAACGTGTTGTAGGTAACAAAAGAGATAGGAGTAATTGCAATGTCTGTCTGCTGATTCGTCTGTCCAGCATAAGTACGAATCACACCCTCCAGCACGTCAATCGTATCGCTGGCAAGTGCATAGGTAGCAGTGCCTGCGACTAGGGTAAGGGTCTCTTGGTCAACACACCAAAGGTTTAACCCACGATTAGCCCACTCCATCGACAAGAGATTGAGACTGCGACGAGCAGTACGAATCTCGTAGCCACCCTTTATCTCAACACCAATTCGTTCGTAAGCCTCTTCGATTATGTCGAGGATGTTGATGTTGAAATTTGCAGTTCCAGAAGTAGCCATTACATGAACCTCTTTGAGATCTTCTTCGCAGATTCTGGCTGACTAGAAAACTGCTTACCTGCTTTTGTGTCTTCTCGCTTGGCCTTAGTCGAAGCAGCATACACACTAGAAGGCATGGACTGAATCGCCTTCTTGGGGAGATACCGCTCACCAGTAGCCTTAGGACCTTGTGTAGAAGGCTTGCCACTCTTAGTGGTCCAGTCTTCCTTGCCCCATTTCGACAAGCTACTCTGTGCGCTAGACTTCTTACCGGAGTACCCACCACCAGCAGACTCATACTTCTGAGCTACTAGTTGCGCCTTACGAGCAGACCACTGCCCAGGATCTCCTCCCTTACTGGAGGCCATGACCTGAGACTTGATGCGTTCTCTAAGCTCTGGCTTGGTATAGCCCATTAGAACCCTTTCTTAAGTTTAGGCGCTTGCATCTTGGACATCTTTACCTTAGGCGCTTTGATACTAGGGGTTTTGATGCTTGGAGTTTTGATACTAGAGAACTTGCTAGAGACAACGGCTGGAGGATAAGCGCCAGTGCTGGACTTCTTCTTAGACATAGAAGGAGTTCCAACTTCCTTGCCCATGTTGAATCTTCCAATCATCGCTTAAGCCTCCGAGACTCAGACAATGCAATAGCAATACCCTGTTTGGGATCGGTAACCTTGGCACCAGAAGATGACTTTAGCTTTCCAGACTTAAACTCGTGCATTACCTTTTCAACTTTGTTCTGTTGCCGCTTGGCTGAAGTGATCTTTCCTTTCATGAATCAACCCCAGCAAATAGTAGCTGAAGTAACATTGGAAACAGTCAAATAAATGTTAGTTGAAAACCTAACACCATTACCGCCCAAGAAAAAACTATTCGTAGTGCTAGCTGGAAAATCAATGTCTACTAGGATAGTTCCACTAGCCCCACCATCTCTTAGCTGCAATGAACCAGCTAGACCAGTATAAGAAACTATACTGACGACACGCCCCGGCCCATTAAATACAGTGCCAGATGCGGTCAACTTCTTACATTGTAAATCGCTATTCATATAATTTCCTCTTCTGGCTAGCTGGAGGAGGTTTCTTAATCCCGCCAGGACCAGACCACAATACTTTTCGTGACCAATAGTTTGCCGACAACTTAGAATCGGCTCCCTTGATACCAGCAGAACGTGCCATGTAACTCTTTCGTGCAGCAGCAGAATAGTTATGGCCCATACTAGAATCGCCAAAGTGAATCAACTTCACCTTGTCGCCTTCCTTGGCGAGTACCATCTTCTTCTTTTCCGGTTTGCTCGACTCTATTGGCTTGTTGAAGCCAGGGAACGTATGTCCCCTGTATTCAATACCACCACCAGAAGTTTTCTTAAAACTCCGCATTGGAGACTTAGAACGTAGTGCTGCCCATGCTGTAGATCGTTACAGCAGCAGTGGTTACGTTGGTAAAGTTAACGAAGAAGTCTTTCTGCGCGTTCTGAGCAATCGTCATCGTACCGCTCAAAGTCAAGCCAGTGTTGGTCGTCATCGTAATCGTCTCAGCAGCATCAGCCGTGTTGCGAATGGTAACGATGAAAGAGGTACCAATAATGGCACTAGGAACAGCGGTCAGAAGATCAGCCGCCGTAGGGAACAAATCGGCACGACCAGCACCATTAGGATCACGAAGGATGAATCCAAGTTTCAACTGAGCAGGCGTGTAAGTAACCGCTCCAACAGTCGTTACCGCAGTGGGGATTGACTGAAAGAAATCAACGCTATAAGTGTTGAGTACAACACCAGTGCCTTGGGCAGAAAGCGTAAGCGAAGCATTATTCGCATCAGTCGGGCTGTAACCCGCGAAACCATTTTGGCTTCGTACAGGCCCAGTAAATGAAGTGTTAGCCATTAAAATACTCCTTCAAGAAAGGTTAACTCATTTGTCTCTTGAACGTCTGTGTAGCCAGTCAAATGAGATGTTTCGCTACAAGGAACAAGGGGAAGTTTCCTTCCCCCTGTGTTAAGTTGACTACGAACCGCCGGGGCTACCGAAGATCGCAAGCGGATCGCTCCAGCCTACGGAGTAACGCTCACGTCCTTTGTACCGCATGTTGCCAGTTTCAAAGTCGCCTTCAGCCGAAGTCTTGAGCTTGACGCGCTCAAACATCTTCAAGCCATTGGGTATGTCAGTCTTGAGGAACCAACCATTGGCGTCCGTCAAGTAGTGGTTAACTCGATAGCCGTCAGGCACCGACGACATGTTGTACATGGCGTTGATGTCGTTGTCCGCAGTTCCAGTGCGCAAAAGAGACTTCAGGAGCCGCTCAGAAACGAACTGGAGAGACGGGGGAACGATCAGCTTACGAGCCTTTGCGGCAATGAGCAAACCACGCTCATCCGTCCACGCAGCAATTTGAATGATAGCCGCCTCAAGCGAAGTCTCATTGAGGTCAGCACCAGTCGCGGGGCGATTGGAGTTGCTACCGCCAGTGACAAGCGGATGGTCCGTAGCGCAAAGCCGTTTGCCGTCGCCGCCAGTGTAGCTGGCATTGAAAGCATTGTTAAGCACGTTCGCACCTTTAACCTGCTTGGTGTTGGCAAAAGCACGAGCCAACGCCTTGGTGTACCGCTCAGAGACGGAGACATACAGATTGTCTTCCATCGCTTCTTCGGTAACTGCAAAGCCAAGAGCAATCGTCTCATGCGTGTAGCGCGAGGTGTATGCTTCCTGAGCGTTGTCGTAGGCGATAACTCCACCGTCCGACTTAACAGGAGCAGTGCCAAAGCCCGAGAGCTTGACTTCCTCTTCAAACGCACGTTCCGAGCTGGTGATCTCAAAGATTTCTTTGTGTTCCTCACCATAACGAGCATATTCCAAGCCGAACAAAGCGTTCAAACCGGGAACAAGCTCCTTCAACATTTGTGAACGAGTAATAGCCATGGTATTTGTTCCTTAACCTGTTCCTAGTTATGCGCCAGTTGCGTTGGTGTAGGCATGAACGCCAATATTCCAAACGCAGAGACAGTCAGTATAGGCATCGCCGGCAGTCGAGTAAACCGAGTCAACGAAGCCAATGATTTTTACAGCCAACGTGTTGGTCGTGGTAACGCCAGAAGCACTAAGAACAGTGCTGGAGTTTCCACTGGTCGTAGAACCAGAGGTCACGTTAGCCAGAGGAGCATTATTACCAACAGCAGTGGCCGCAACCGAACCATTCGCTTGAACCTTGAAGACGACACTAGGATCATCAACAACGTACACATAAATGTTCGTGTAACCAGCGGTCGTAGCTCCAGCCGGGAGATACTGCGCCCAGTTAGGACGGCCAGTAGGATCGACATACTCACAGCCGACAAAGATGCCAGTCGGAGTATTCGTATTGCGAGTCGTGGTAGGCGTTGCACCGATAACGGTAACGACACCGGAGTTAACGCTGACGGCGGATCCGAAGTAAATGGCATTGGTGTTGTTCGCACCAATCGGGAATTTCCGAGCAGCACCGCGAAGAGCGGCACCCGCCAATTCATACGGGATCAGGCCATAAGGAGTAGCTGTAGCAGCCATATAGAGTTCCTCTTAAGTTCCTGTTCCGAAGGAGACTTTAGTCCTGTTCTCTTGAAAGAGAGGCATACGACTATCGTTTTCCTTCATTAGATTATTGTTTACGGCATCGGTCTGCTTACTGGTCATCGTCTCGTAATAACGATTACGACTCTCCATTGCTCGACGATCCGCTTTACATAGAATCAAACCGCCCATCTCAATCGTTCCATTTCGGGATTCGTTAAATGCGACTTCCAAAACGACATCGGGGTGGTCTTCCGCTCTCACAATTACCCATCCTTCGCGCATTCGGATGGAAACATTTGAGGGGTCAGACTCGCCACGAACAGATTTGCGAACCCAACGATATACCCAGTCTTCACTGGGAGTCGGATCCGGTAACAACGAGGGAGGCTTCCATGACTCTACACGAGATTCAGCTTCACGGGTTTCCAATTCACGGTCTGGCTTCATTACTGATTTTCCTTTTGCTGCTTAAGTAATTCCTTAGCATACTGTTGTGGGGTGATCCCTAAGCGTTTGGCAACAGCAAGAGCTGATTCCGTTAGTTGGACTTTTGTGCGGGTTTGGCCGTTAGGAGTTCGAGAAGAACTAACGACTACTCCGTTTTTTTGTTTGTTTTGTGCAGGCTCTTGGGCGTTGCCCCGATTACCAGAAATAGTTTGATGAAACTTGTATACAGCACTATCAATGGCATTGTAGTACTGCTCACTTTCAGCATCCACACCGGCATCAACCAGTTTATTGTGAATGTCTATCGCATGGCCGGTAAGAGCCATGTCTTTTCCGAACCACTTGTTTTTATCTTTCCAGAGGACAGCTTTGGCAGACACCTGAGGTTGTGCAGGTTGGTAAGCTACTGGCTGTATGTTTTCCTGTTGTTGCTGATAGTTTACGCTTTCAGGTGCAGGTGGTGTATATGAGTCAAGTGCTCGCTTTTCATTAGCAAGAATTGCGATTTGCTCTTGAGCAGTCGCCATCTTGTCCGTATCGCCAACTTCGTATGCTTCTTTCAGCATCCGCTTGGCGTCTTTTAGCTCAGAACCCTTCTGGATCGCCGAAGTATAGATGAGCGCCCGATTACTGCTGTCGGTTTGCTGACGATATACCTCAACTTGTTTTTGCAGAGCAGAGGCGTAGTTAAATGCCTCCTGGGCCTGTCTAGTTACCTTCTCTTTTTCACGACGCTCCTCATGAAACTCGTACTTAAGACGTTTAATGCGCTTCTGTACGCCTTCAGAGTAGTTCTTCAGCTCGTCATCGTCGTCTTCTGGGGTAGCTCTTACTGATTCATCGCGGGGAGCGCGACGATCTGCTGGCGGGGTGTCGTCAACGATCTCAATATCTACATCAGAGTCCTTATCGTCATCATAAGACTGTTCCGAGTCCCCACCCTTCGGTACGATTAGCTCTGATTCCATGTATTCTTCTGGCACTAGACCCTCTCCACGCTATCTGGATCAGAAACAACAGCTTCAGGAGTGTCATCGTTGATAAAACGGTATTCATCGCCTTCAATCTTGAAGCGAGTACCGCTATAACTACGAACCATGATGTAATCCCCTACTGAGCACCAAGGCCCACTAGAGAATTTGGACATATCCTTATATGCATCTGGTCCAATTGCCAAAACTTTAGCAATTAGGGAAGCCGTGTTCTCATCCTGCTTGATTTGGTCAGGAATATAGATACCGCCCTTGGTCTTTTCGTCAATAGCCTTACGCATCTTGACGAGGATTTTATACCCTACAGGCATTGGTAGGTTTAACATTTATGTTTTCTTCATCCTTGCGCTAATTTAGCGTTTGCTTCAGTCTTCTTCGGCGTCTTGCGACAGTTTGCCCCAGATTTCCTGGAACTCTTGACGTGCTTGTTGAAGTCCTGATAGTTTTCCCACTATGTTTTTGTATTCTGCGTAGTCTACGCAAAAACCAGAGACGACATAAGTGGAGCTTGTCTCTGAAAGATCGTCAAGTCGAGCAAAGAACTTAGATCGTAGGTCCAATGGCACCTCCCATGGTGTCCATCTTCGCTAATATCTCTGCGATTTTAGCCTTTGCCATGTCGTTATCGGTCTGGATCCGTTGCATTTCTGCTTGGGTACGAGCATCCGACTCAATCTTGTCATTTTGCAGGCGTTGAATATCCAACTGTAGACGTTGGTTCTCAATCGCCAGTTCGCTTTGGGACTGCTGTGCCTTCTGTGCAGAGGATTGTTGCGCCATTTGAGTCTGCGAAGCGATTCGCGTAGCCTCTAATTGGTTCCTCTGGTTGCTTTTTACCAGCTCAAGCTGCGATTTCTGCTGGGCTTCTTGGGCCTTTTGCTGTAATTCGGCTTGCTTCAACTGCAACTCTGCCTGCTGGAGTTGCAATACTGGATCTTGTGCCTGCTGCTGGGATTGCTGTGCTGCCTGTTGACCCTGCGCCTGCTGTAAAAGCATACGAGAAGCATCGGCAATCGCCTTGGATAGATTGGATTCCACGTCTGCTGGCATCGGTTCTCCCGGCAAAGGGAGAGGAATGCCCAACTGTTTCTCCATCTGTGAGCGATACGCAAAGCCAACATGCTCTGCGATATGAGCCATGAAAGCAGCAAAGATTACGTTTGCCTGAGGATTCTGTCCCAACTGCTGTTGGACCGTAGGATTCTGCACATACGACATGTGAGCGGTTATATGAGAATCATGGTCCTGCGTTAAGTACGCTTTAGCAGGTTTCATATTTGTGATGTTTTGATTTTCCGAAAGAGGATCAAGTAGAGGGGCATCTACTTTATCAGGGATAATCTTCTTAACATCCTTTATACCAAGGACTTCCAGCATCTTTCGATGCAACTCAGGCAGATCGTAGAATTGCGGTGCTTGTGCGGCGAGTTGAATAGCAGCTTGATACTGCATCACTCGCTGCGACATAGTGGCCGCATTGGGGTCAGATACAGGAACAACGTCGATACGGTTATCGAAGTCGGAGCGTTTGCTCCCTCCCATACTGCCAAAATCAATCTTGTATCGATCAGACCCGCTATCACGGATCACTCGTACCAGGATGGAAAACTCTTCCTGCAAAGACGAATGCAGTCTAGCTTGAATAGCACTCATCACTTTGAGCGCACGTTCCATCAAGGCTAGAGTGGTCCCTACAGGGGCCTGAGCACTAGCATTACCAATCTCAGTATCTGCGATAGAAGCCAATCGACGACCATCTTCAACCACAGTTCCTAGTAGTGACAGGAGAGTTTGCGAAGGCTCTTTATAGGGGAGGGGATACAACGACCGTGCAATGTCTCCATTAGCGACATCAACGTCGCGCCACTCTCCAGGCTGAATAGGACTGTCGTCCCCAGCCACACGCATACCCTTGGCCTTTAACCCACCAGGAAGGTTGGCTAAGGTTCCAGCATCAATCAACTGGCGCAGGATAGCAGTCGAAGCCTTGGCGTTTGAGCCAATGAGATGGATTAGACCATACCCATACGCGCCCATGCCAGGAACATAGTTATAGGACGAGAACCAAATCAGCTTTGTTTTCTTAGGGTTGTCTTCGTCCCAATTCCTATAGATCGACAAGACATCACCAGTGGACTTCTCCACCGTCACAACATACGGAAGAGCAATACCAGTAGGCTCACCATCCTCGTCTACATGCTCAAGACCAGCAATGTCCAAGTCAATATGAGCCTCAAGCAAGGTGACAGAGTCTTCGTCGTTCTGCTTGTACTCATAGCTGATCTTGTCTATCTTCTCTTTCAACTGAGAACTAGAATCAAAGTCAGGGCGTATTTCAATGTCTCGATAGAAGTTATTGAACTGTAGCTTTTTGACTTCGTTAATGTTCTTCGTTATGACGTGGATGTATCGGCTTGCCGTCTTGAGACTAGTAGCCCCATACGGCATGATGAAGTCTTGTGCCGGGACATACTTGATATCCGGTGAATCAGTCAACGGATCAAAGCAGATCTTCTTGAAGGCGCTGCCACACAACGCTAGCCCAAACAACATCCGCTCAGTTTCAGGACGATAATCCTTCAAGTCTTGGGTGAGCAAATAGTTCATATCTGCTTGAATACGAAGGGCTTGATCCTCTTTCTCTTCGGTAACTTCACCAATGATCTGAGTCTTTACTGGACCAGTAGCCGGGAAGATCTCCATGATTGCGTTTGACTGGAACCGCACAGCAGCTTCCATAATCATGTTGTGGAACAAGCCACAGGCCCCAGCCCAAGGCTTATTCCGATCTTCCGTCTTTACGCCAAGGTAATCGAGACCTTCTTTATAGGCGCGTTCCCAATCCTGCCTAGAGTCCAAGTCCTCCTGATATACATCCAGGATCTTACTCCCAATGGTTGACAACTCTGAGTCTTCAATATGCTCTGCCAAGTTCACAGAGTGAGGAAGATCAGCTAAACCACCTTCTTCGTCTTCAGGAGGACCGAACTCAATAATCATCCCACCGTCTTCGGTTTCAATTGATACAGCCTCTGGATCCGATATCTCGATCTCAATTTCAGTTTCTACCCTGTTGCCGGGGTAAAAGTTTGTTTCTTCCAAAGGCTTATCAATCATAAGTTAATCTTCTTTCTTCGCGCCCTGAGACGCATCGTCTTGAAGCATCTGCTGCCAACCTTGAGGGTTGTTTTCAATTGTAATGCGAATCAGGCCAACATTGTGACCAGTCGATCCGTTTGAATAAGTGACACAATACTGACGCGAAGCGCCATCACTAGGTTCAGGAAAAGGTCCAGACCACTCAGGAAGGTAGATAGAAGATACTCCACCTCCAATCCCGGCAGCATTTAGTTTAGCAACAACTTGATCTACCTGTTCCATCGTCGTAAGTTGATTAGGGTTAAAAGACATAGTTGACCTTAGTAGTAATCTGCTTTCTTGTTGGGAACGTACTCTTCGTCTTCATCGCTCTGTGTTGATATAAACCCGCCCTGCCTGAATCGCAACAGGGCCTGCGTTGAACTGTCAACAAGGTCATCATGGTCAGAGTTAGGAAACGAAGCGAACTGTTCAATAAGCTCCTCTGCCCAGCGCAAAGGAGGTGCGTAAACAAAACCTGAAGCGAATATGTCACTAACAGCGTTTACACGAACAATCTTATCATTACCACGAGATGGAGTGTAATCTTGAATTGGTATGCCCATCTTGCGTAACTCAAACACAAGTGGTCCACCAGCAGCCTTTGCTTCAATGATGCAACAGTCTGGCTTCCAATAACGATACTCCTCTAGCGCCTTTTGCTTAAGTTCAGGGAACTCTAGCTTATCTTGATACGCATTCAAGAGTATAATCTTAGCTACCCTTTTACCATCATTGTCTTTCTCGTAGAATATTCCCCATGTCGTACAGGCTGAATAATCTGATCGAGTGCCTTTGGTTAGTGCGGTGTCCCAGGACTGAATGATGTACTCACAGACTGGCGGCTCGTCCTTTTCCCATATCTTCCACCACTCTCTTTTTACAAGAGCACCCTCTTCAGAGGTAGGATTCTGCTGATACTGTGCATTCCACTTGGCGACAGGAAGTTCAGCCTTGATCTTTTCCAGTTCTTCCAGAGGCCAGAATTCAGGCCATAACGGATTGCCAGACGGCATGATAGCGGGGAACTCAATCACTTCCCATTCATCTAAGCCATCTTTCTGAGACGATGCCTTTAGGATTTGACCGCATAGATCTCGCTTGCTCCAGCGAGTCATGACGATAACAATGGCCCCTCCAGGTTGCAAACGCTGACGAGGACCAGACGTATACCACTCGTACACGCCGTCGTAAATGCTAGGGTTTGCAGCAGCTATAGCGGCCTCTTGCTCACTGTGCGGGTCGTCAATGATGAGGCAATCTGCCCCTTTTCCAGTTACGGCTCCTCCGACGCCTATGGCAAAGTAATCTCCTCCCTTATTCGTATTCCATCGACCAGCGGCCTTGGAGTCTGACGAAAGAGACACGTTAGGGAAGATCTTTTGGTAGTGCGGGTTGCCGACTAGGTTCCTTACCTTTCGACCAAACCCTACAGCAAGTTCTGCTGTGTGTGCCGTTTGGATAATCTTCTTGTCTGGATACTTGCCAAGGAACCAAGCTGGGAGCAGGTACGAACTGAATTCCGATTTTGTATGGCGAGGTGCCATGTTGATAATCAGGCGCTTACAGGTTCCGTTTGCCACTCGTTCAAAGGCGTCGGCCATGATATCATGATGCCTACCGGGAATAAAGGCAGGCCACATCTCTTTGACGAAATCAATAAAGTTCTTCTGGCACTTCTGCACCTTGAGAATGTTCTCGTACTGCCCAAGCAAGTTCGCCAGCTCAACCTGTTCATCATAAGGGAGCTGCTTTGCCTTGGCTATTATCTTAGTGATC
>Ga0304730_1000636_pt1 | contig 29293 bp, 20 predicted proteins | sample M_130628_MF_Meta_FD_190474 | JGI IMG/M metagenome (GOLD analysis project Ga0304730, IMG submission 190474) | Freshwater microbial communities from Lake Montjoie, Canada to study carbon cycling - M_130628_MF_MetaG (v2) (version 2) | ecosystem: Environmental > Aquatic > Freshwater > Lake | place...
GGGAAAACAGTGCAGAAAAATATATTAAAATTTATCAAACAATTTCATAGTTTTGGAAACATGGCAAACAAAAATGTAATATCCGTTATTTTAGGTGGTGGTGCAGGATCTAGATTATATCCTTTAACTGCTACAAGAAGCAAACCTGCTGTACCTATTGCAGGTAAATATCGATTGGTTGATATTCCGATTTCTAATTGCATAAATAGTGCAATAAATAGAATGTTTATTTTAACGCAATACAACTCTGCATCTCTTAATAAGCATATAAAAAACACGTATCAATTTAGTGGATTCAGTACTGGCTTTGTAGATATACTTGCTGCGGAGCAAACGCCTGATAGTCCAGGATGGTTTCAGGGAACTGCCGATGCCGTTCGTCAATCTTTAAAACACATCAACAAAACAGATTTTGAATATGTGTTGATTTTAAGTGGAGACCAATTGTATCAAATGGATTTTGGGGTAATGATTGACAACCATAAAAAAACAGGTTCTGATATTTCTATTGCTACAATACCTGTAAATGAAAGAGATGCGCCCGAATTTGGCATCCTTAAATCGAATGAAGAAAACTACATCACTTCATTTATAGAAAAGCCGAGTAAGGAAATGCTTCCGGATTGGATTAGTGATACGGGAGAAACGATGCAATCGCAAGGGCGTAATTATTTGGCTTCAATGGGTATTTATATTTTCAACAGAAAAGTATTGTTTGATTTACTTGAAACAGAAAAAAAAGATGCCAAAGATTTTGGAAAAGAAATCATTCCATATTCTATCAATCGGTACAAAGTTTCTAGTTTTCAATATGAAGGATATTGGACGGACATTGGGAATATTTATTCTTTCTTTGAGGCCAATCTTTCTCTTACACTTGATTTACCTCCATTCAATTTATTTGATAATGAAAACATGGTTTTTTCAAGAGCTAGAATGTTGCCGCCTGCAAAAATAAGTGGCACAAAAATCAATCAATCTTTAATTGCTGAAGGCGCGATCATTCATGCCGAAACCATAAGCAACTCTGTAATAGGCATTAGAAGCAGAATTGGTAAAGGAAGTAAAATCACCAGTTGTTATATAATGGGTAATGACTTTTACGAAACCATTAATCAAATAAACGACAATGATTCAAACCATATACCAAAATTAGGCATTGGTGATTATTGCGAATTAAATAATGTAATTGTAGATAAAGATTGTCGCATTGGAAACCATGTGAAAATCAATGGTGGCGCACATTTAGAAAATATGGATCATCCTTTATTTTCAGTAAAAGACGGCATTGTAGTCATTAAGAAAAATGCGATGATTAATAATGGATTTGAATTGTTGGCTTAAACGATATTTCGCTGTCAACTGATTAAAAAATGGTCAGCGTTTTATAAATTTCTAGATGCAACCCTCGCAAAATTTTTCAAAAAAATAACCCAGGTTTTTAGCGTGGGTTATTTTTTATAATTCAACATTTGAGGTTACAACATTACGTTCCAAATCATCATCTCTAACCATTTTCTCGAATCGGGATCATCGCCATCGCTCCAATCTTTTATTTTGTCATACACCGTTGCTCCGATTGTTTTTTTAGTAAAAATGTTTTTTGTTGGTGCTGGAGATTTTATTTCACTTGCATTTGTTAAAGGCCCTATTGAAGTGGCAATCCATGAGGTGTACATTCTTGGAATTGTCATGCCTAAAATCATTCCTGGTAAACCATTGATGCTACAAGGGCCTCCAGAAATATTGATGTCTTCGGTATAAAACACAAATACATAAACGCTGTCCATTATTTTACCGGTTGCTTTTCTGCAATTATATCCGGCGATGATTCTGTTTTCATTGGATAATTTCCAATCGATTTTAGTAATAGAATCTTGGATATTGAATGGAGTACCAAAGACTTCTTTTATCATATTCAATTTATTCGAATTAAAATCAGAGAACCAAAGCGATTGTTCGTCACTTTTATTCATCATGTCACTCGAGAAATCTTTGTTTTCCCAATGGTCAAATCGATACAAACTTTTATTATCTGAAAAGGAGTATTTATAAAATGAAGTTTTAAAATTGGGCATTTTGTCCTTCATCATTTCCGCCCAAGATGAGTTGCCCATCGATTTTTTTAAATTGGTTTTTACTTCAAATACAATTTCACCCGATTCTACATATTGTGCTTGAATTTGTAATGCGCCTAAAAAAATGAAGGCGAATATTATTGATATTTTTTTCATGTTTCTTTATTGTTTTTAAAACCCTTAATTCGTAGTCGCTTAAACTATTTAAGCTGTTTATTTTTTTGTTGCTTTGTTTTTGAAATCCCAAGTAAATCCAATCATGAAATAACGCTGTAAACGTTGATTTCTTTCCTCAGAAAAAGTGTTGCCATAGTAATTTCTATCAACACCTTGATTTTGATTGAAAATGTCTCTTACTTTAAAATAAACGGTGTATTCATTCTTTTTAAACGTGCGTTGTAATTGTGCATTTAAAATGTGTACGTTTAAATTATCAGATTGCGATGCCAATTTCTGACGTGCATAAAAATCATATTCTGTAGAGATTGACCATACTTTTTTGTAATAGACTTTACCGTCGAATGAAACCGTATTGGTTTTAAATGTATTTTTCGATTTCGTTTGTCCGTTGGTGTTATAATTGATATTGAAATCATTTTGTAATGCGAAATCGTATTTATCCGCTTTAGATTTACGTAATTCAACACCTATTCCTCCAGATGTAGTATTTGAAAAGCTTGTCAAATTATTGATAATATCAGAGAATTTAGAGTAGCTGATATTTGCACTTCCTTGCACATACAAATCTGCTTTCTTGATTTTGTATCCAAACCCTGCCCATAAATTTGCCGAAATATTTCCATTTGTATTAATGGGTCTTGAAACCGTTTTACCCGTATTGGCATCGATTCCTTTATCATAGGTAATGGCATTTATACTTTGAGAAAAACTTAAATTTTGATAGTTCCAAAGTTCTTTTAGGAAGTTGTAACCGTTATGAGTAACCGAAATATTATTGGTGAAAGTTGGTTTCAAATCAGGGTTTCCTAAAAATTGATTAAACAAGTTGGTATTATTGGCAATCGGTTGTAATTGGTTAATCGTAGGTTGTGTCATGTACCCACGATATTTAATTCTTAAAGCATGATTTCCTTTGTAAGTATACACAAAATTCGCATTGGGAAACGGATTGATAAAGTTTCTTTTATAGGTTTTGTTTTCAGTTCTATCCAATAAATTAAAATCGGTAATACCAAATCCTGCACCAAAATTGAACTTGATTTTCTTGAAGTTATAATTGAATTTAGCAGATGGCGTTTGAATAACAATATTTTGCTTGAAATCATTGGTTAAAGAATCAACAGGTGCATTATAATCATTTCCAACTAAAGATTTTGTAAAGGTATTTTGATTATTAATAGCCCCATTAGCCGATAATTCGTATGTCAACTCCATTGCCCATTTTTTTGATAAAGGCTCGGTATAATTGATTTTAGATGATATTTTATCGGTTGATTTTTTGTTAGAAGTAAATTGATCAATAGCTACATTTAAGGTGTCGCCAAATTCGAAAGAATTGTTTTCAGAACTTAAATAATTGTCTCCATTTGATTGAAGGTGATTCCAATCTGCATTGATTGATAAAGTACGTTGTGCCTTTTTAAATTTATGTTTAAACACCAAGTTTGCTGAAGCAGAATTTTTGTCGGTTTCGTTTTTCGAATTTCTGATGCTGTTGTTTTTTAGCGTACCATATTTACCAACGGTTTCTGCTGTTGTATTTACTTCACTTTTAGAATGATAATAATTACCTCTTACCGTTAGTTTGATGCTATTTGCCGAATCAATATTGGCATCATAAATCAAAGTGTTTTTTACATTATATCTGCTGATATTGGTATTTACGCTAGATTGTTCATTTAAAATAGAATCACTCAATTGTGTGATGTTTTTTGATGAAGAAAGATTGGTATAATCTTGTTGGTTATATTTGGGAGAGAAATTTAAATTGTGCTTGTTGCTCCATTTATTGCTGTATTGCAAACCTGAGTTTAAGTTTCTTAAAAATCCATTTTCCGTATTGATATTTATTTCGTCATCAGAACCTGTACTACTCGAGAATGAAAACGAGTAGATTCCATCCTCATCCCACATTTCAAAATTGCCATCATCATTGCCACCATAACGTTGTTGTTCTTGCCAGCTTAATCCATCTTGTCCGGTATTTCCGTTTAACACGAAAGCAGATAATTTACGTTTCCCTTTAAAAGAGCCATACATGAAATTATTGTTGAAACGATTGTCGACATTTTGTGCAGTACCGCCAGATAATGCCACTTTTCCAAAATAACCTTTCTTTTTATCTTCTTTCAATTTGAGGTTGATGGTTTTTTGCGTGTTTCCATCATCAATGCCTGTAAATACTGCTTGATCCGATTTTTTATCAAAAACTTGAACTTCTTTTACCGCATCAGCGCGTAAGTTTTTTACCGCCATTCCTGGATCATCGCCAAAAAACTCTTCGCCATCTACCAATACTTTCTGCACTTTTTCGCCCATTGCTTTGATGTCGCCATTTTTATCCACTTGAATTCCAGGTAATTTTTTTAGCAATTCTTCCACATTGGCATTGGCACTAACATTAAAACTATCAGCAGTATAAACCGTAGTGTCGCCTTTTATTTTGATGGATCCGCCAGTTCTAATAATGATTTCGCCCAATAATTTACTTTTATTGGTTAATCCAATGGCTGGAATGGATGTTGAATTTGCATCAATTTTAATATTATCTACATACTCAGCAAAAAGAGCATTCGAAATCATCACAATTTTATTTCCTGTTGGAACATTATTTAAGGTGAATTTTCCTTCAGCATTTGTTCTAGTAAAACTTTGTAGAATAGAATCTTTTTCTGAAAGAATCATTACCACAGCGTTTTTGACAGGCAATTTATTTTCTTTGTCTTCAATTTTACCAGTTATTGAAACTTCTTGGGCAAATGATACAGAAGTGATGAAAAAACTAAGTAAACTAAAAAGAAATTGTTTTTTAAATATCAACATAATGACAATTCTAAGTTGTGAGATGAAAAATTTCGCGCAAGATAGGTTATCTTCATTTTAAGGAGTCTAAAACCAATTAGATTTATGTTAATTTAACAAATCAAATGCCATACGAAAACATACATTTTGTGGATTCCAGTAAAGCGGTTTGGAATTATTCTCTTTTTAATGAAGCTATCATCAAAAAGTTTCAATTGGGTGAATTGCAAAATGGGTACGATTATTTTGGAAGTAAATCAATTTCAGTATTAAATAAAACCGGTTATTATTTTGCAGTTTGGGCGCCAAATGCAAAATCGGTTTCAGTTGTTGGTGATTTCAATAATTGGCATAGTACAACACATCTTTTATTTCCACGTCTAGACAATTCGGGAATTTGGGAGGGGTTTATTCCAGAAATTGAGCATTCATCATTATATAAATATCACATCAATAGCATTCAAAATACGGTACATTTAAAAGCAGATCCGTATGCTTTTTATGCAGAAAAGAGACCATTAACAGCTTCCAAAACCTGGGCTTTTGATTATACATGGGAAGACGGTTCGTGGATGAAATCTCGAAAAAAACACAATGCATTAAATGCACCTTGGAATGTGTACGAAATGCATTTGGGTAGTTGGATGCGTCCTGTAAAATCAGACGAAGAGAGTTTTAATAGCTATCACCAAATTGCGGAATTGCTGGTTCCATACATAAAGAAAATGGGGTTCACTCATGTAGAGTTTATGCCTGTAATGGAATTTCCATACGATAAAAGTTGGGGTTATCAATGCACAGGATATTTTGCGGCCACGTCTCGTTTTGGCGAACCCGAAGGTTTGATGCATTTAATTGATGCTTTACATCAAGCAGAAATCGGAGTGATTTTGGATTGGGTGCCGTCACATTTTCCAGGTGATGCACATGGTTTGTATATGTTTGATGGTGCGCATACCTATGAATATGCGGATATGCAAAAAGGTTATCATCCTGATTGGAACAGCTATATTTTTAATTACAAACGTGGTGAAGTGCGTTCTTTTTTAATCAGCAGTGCTCATTTTTGGTTGAATTATTATCATGCAGATGGATTGCGGGTAGATGCGGTGAATTCAATCATAAGATTAGATTTTTCGCGAAAAGCTGGAGAGTGGCAACCGAATGAATACGGTGGGAACGAAAATATTGAGGCGATTCATTTTTTAAAAAAATTAAACGAAATCATTTATACCGAATTTCCCGATGTGCAAACCATTGCAGAAGAAGCATCTGATTGGCCAGGAATTACCTTGCCACTTTCGGAGGGTGGTTTTGGATTTGGCATGAAATGGATGATGGGTTGGATGCACGATACCTTTCGATATTTTAAAACCAATCCTGATAAAAGAGCTGACCTGCAAAATACTTTCACCTTTAGCATGATGTATTTCTATGATGAGAAATTTATGATGCCTTTGAGCCATGATGAAATAGTTCACGGAAAAAGTCCGATGATTTATAAAATGCCCGGAGTTGAACATGAAAAGTTTGCAAACCTGAGAATGCTGTATGCATATATGTATACACATCCGGGTGCCAAATTGCTTTTTATGGGTAATGAATTTGCACAAACAACTGAATGGCAAGAGTTTACCGAATTAGATTGGAATTTATTAGAACATGTTTCTCATCAAAAAATGCAAGATTTTGTAAGAGATTTATGTTGGTTATACAAAACAGAACCTGCGCTATATGAGCAACAATTTTCACCAGAAGGGTTTGAATGGATTGAGACCAACAAGCATCACGATGGTGTTTTGGCATTCAAAAGAAAAGGTAAAAAATCAAAAGATGATTTGTTTGTGGTCATTAATACATCTAATCGAGCTTATTCAAGTTGGTCTTTCAAACTTCATGGTAAAAAAAGTTGGAAAGAGATTCTCAATTCAAATTCAATTAGCTATTGGGGAAATGGATCACATCAAAACGAAAACATTGAAATCAAAAAAAATAGCCAAACAAAAGATTGCAGCGAAATAAAAATAGATATTCCGTCGTTAAGTGTGTTGATATTTAAATAAAAAGTAAAAATTAAAAAATGGGTTTGTTCCGATTTTTAAATTTTCACTTTTAACTTTTCACTTTTGACTTTTTAAACTTAATACCTATGAAGAATTCACTAACCCTAACCGAATTATGTTTAAACAACTGTGTGTACAATCAAATTGATGATGTGTTTGTCATTCAATTTGAAAAAGAGATTATAGAGACGGTGGTTAAAAGAAAATTGGAAGTTGATTCGTGATGGTTATAGAATTCCTTTTTTGAAAAAAAATAATAAATTTGCTTTGTACGTATGCGATGATTATATTTGTACGTATAAAATTAACCAATGGATACCAAACTCACTTTGAAGCTAAATGACTCTATCATAGAACAAGCAAAGTTATATGCAAAGAAAAAGAACACAAGTCTTTCCAAACTTATTGAATCTTACCTTTCCTTATTAATCGAACCAACCGAAAATCAGGCAATAACTCCATTAGTGAAAAATTTGTCTGGCGTAGTGGATTTGCCACAAGGTTTTGATTACAAAAAAGATTACAAAAAACATTTATCGAACAAATATTCAAAATAGCAAAGAATGAAAAAGGTATTTGTTGATACAGATGTTTGTATTGATTTATTATCAGGTAGACAGCCGTTTAATAATATGGCAGAAATATTGTTTTCTCTTGCAGATTTAGGTCAAATAAAAATTCATGTTTCTTCAATTTCTTTTGCAAACATTGATTATGTTTTGCGTTCTCAATATGGTGCAAATCATTCTAGAAAAATTCTAGCAAATTTCAAAACGCTTGTAAACGTATTATCTGTTGATAACAAAACAATAGATCTAGCCATTGCATCTGATTTTAATGATTTTGAAGATGCTATTCAAAATTCTTGTGCAATCGAGAATAACCTCACAACCATAATTACTAGAAATATAAAAGATTACAAAAAATCTACAATAAAAGTAGTAACACCTGATGTTTTCCTAACTAAACACAAATAATATATAAGGTATTAAATCACGATTTTTCTAACTTCTATCTACAAAAAAAGAGATCCTAGTTTTACTCCAGTATCTCTTTTACAAAATGTCAATCATATCCATTTACAAATCAATCGTCTTCAATTCTTTTGGATTTTTTATTTCAATCATCATTTCTTTTCCATTGCGCATCACTTTTACATTGTATGCTTTTTTCTCTGCAACTTCTCTTAATTGATAACGGGCATCATCGGTGTTTTTTATCTTTTCGCCTGCAATTTCAGTGATAATGTCATCTTTTATCAATCCCGATTTCTCACCCAAACTATTATTTGATACTTCAATCACTTTAACCCCAGTTTCATCTTCTGTATCCTGAATTTTAATCCCTAATTTTTGCTTGTTTGGAAATAATTTATAGCTCAAATCATCGAGCTTTAAACCTTCTGTTAATCCAGATAAATCAATGGTTTCATTTGCAATTTCTGGCATTTGAAATAGCTCATTTATTTCATCCTTTTTTGTGCCTTTTTTTGTTATGATGATTTTTCTTTCTACTCTTTTTTTGAGTTGCAAAATGCAATTTGTTGATTTTTTCTTTCCATTTCTTAAATAGCTAATTTTTACCAAATCATAAGGTTTATGCGATTTGATGCATTCAGCAAGAGATTTATGTCCGTCTATTTTTTTATTGTCTATTGCAGTAATGATGTCACCTACTTCTAAACCCGCTTTTTCGGCAGCACTTTCTTTTGCAACATTTTCGATTTTTGCTCCTGCTTCATCCGTTTCGGTCATTACGCCTAAAACAGCAATGCTGTCAATGGTTTCTTCAATATTTTTATTGTCTGATAAAGTTAGATTCTTATCTAAAATGTCATTGCCATTTAAAATGATGATTTTCTTTTGTCCATCTACTTTCATTTTTCCATTGCCAATATCTTCAATTTCTTTTCCATTCAATATTACTTTGTCTCCATTGATTTCGACTTTCATTTCCATTTTTTGACCATCATCACCCTGAATAATTATTTCCTTTCTTTGAATAATAGGAGCGTCTGATTTTTTGTCGGTTTGCGCAAATGTAACATGGGTAGTAGCAATAATAGCTATGGCTGAAATGTAGATATTCTTAATCATGTGGATTTTTTTCGCAAATATAAAAAAGAAATTTTCATCGTTTCAACACATCATACAATGAAAAAATGTTAAAATTTCCTAGCTTTTTTATGAGTGACAAATCTTCAACTGAAATGATTTTTTTTTCTCCTTTGGACAAGTCGAAGTAATTGTCTGAACATTTTAAAGGATTATCATTTAAAGACAGATAAACAAATTTCGCATCCACATTTGAAGTGATGGAAAGATTTGTTTTATCGATTTGAACAATTTTAAAAATTGGCTTTAATAGTTTCCAATCTTTAGGCAAAATGGTGTCGATTTGATTGGTGGCATTTTCTGCGTAAGCATTTTTTACAGCGTACCAACTTGCTTTGGGTGTTTTTGATGCATCTACTATACTCCAACTGGTTACAGGCCAGCAATCATTCAATTGCCACAATAATGTACCCATGTTCCTAGGTTGCTTACTTCTATGAATGGCAATGGCGTTTCTTAAAATGTAGGCTTGTAAACATTGCGTGAGATACACATACTCCTTCAATTGAAGTGATTTCAATTTATTGGAATCTATAAAATATCTTGTGAGATAATGATTCAATTTTTTAAACCCTTCATTAGCTTTTTGATGGGATATAATTGTTTTTGAATTTAGTTTGCGTTCATTTTCTGGGGTGTACGCTTTTACGGTGTTGTAATTAGACATCGACTGCATGCCGTATTCACTTACAAAGCGCCCCGTTTTTTCTTTGAACACTTCCCAATCCATTAATCCCCACCAAATTCCCCAGAAGTGACTATCGCCTTCAACATAACTTTTTTCTCTTCCCCAGCCATGCATAGGTGAAGTGGAAACGTAAGGTCGGGTTCCATCAAATTCATTTGTCCAGGCTTCTAAAGAATCTTTAAAAAGCGTTTCATATTCTTGCCAAATTCTTAATGAATCATCACCATGTAAATTATATTGATTTTGCCAACCCCAGTTTTTCCATGCTTCTTCAATTTCGTTATTGCCGCACCATAGTACGATGCATGGATGATGACGCAATCTTTCTATCTGATATTTAACTTCAGATTTTACATTTTGTAAAAAAGCAGCATCTGCAGGATACATGCCTCCGGCAAACATAAAATCTTGCCAAACATAGATGCATAATGAATCGCAGAGATCGTAAAAATCATCCGATTCATAAATTCCACCGCCCCAAACCCGAAGCATATTCATATTGGCTTCTTTGGCTTTTATGAGCAATGCACGATAATCGTTTCGCGTAACCGCATCAGGAAAAATATTTGCCGGTATCCAATTTGCGCCCTTCATGTAAATAGGGGTTCCATTTTTTTCAAAATAAAAACTTTGACCAATACTGTCTTTTTGCTGAATTAATTTGAAATCTATTTTTCGCTTTGCATTTAAAATGTCTTTTTTGATTTGATTTTTTTCTCTGTTTGATACATCATCATACCCATCTATCCATACTTTTTTCCAAATGCCGGCACCAATAAAAACTGGCCCCCAATCCCAGCCAAATTGATACTGAGCTTTTCTGACATAAACCCGGTTATTATCTGGATAAATCATCGGTGATTTTGATTTCGCAATTGAATCTGTAATTCTTTTAGCCGAATTAAACACCACACGAATATTATTCGTTCCCAATTGTACAACAAGTTTAATATTACACACCCATTGGACAAACATATTGTTGGCATTAAATAATAATTGGTCGTTTACATACACATCAGCGTATGTGTCTAATCCATCAAATACGATATCGATATTTTTCTTTTCAAAAATGGTTTGGGTAATATTGAATTGACATTGGTATTCCCAATTTAAAGAATCAATCCATTGAAGTTTTTGTTCGTTATTGGCGTAAAATGGATTGTCAATTTGCTTGGTTTTATTCAAGTTGGTATGAACAGATCCAGGAACAATTGCAGGTTGCCAAATATCGGTGGTGGTTGATTTGAACTGCCAGTTTTTGTTGAGATTAACTTCGATATTTTGAGCAAACAAAAAGCTGGATAAGAGAATAAAAAGGCAAAAAAAATATGTTTTGACTAGCATGATTTTATTGCATTTATTATAGAGCAAACTTCATCCGCATTTAGGTTTACAGATGTCAATTGTTCGTTCATTGTTGGTTGGGAAAATTGCATTTTACTTTCTATGAAGTTTCTTGCTGAACTATGAAACTCAGTAGCTCCGGTGTGTTGGGCAATTTCAACAATATTTTTCGAATTTATTCCACTGCCTGGCATGATGATAATTCGCTTGTCTGCTTTTTCTATGAGCGCTTTAATATTTTCCTTTCCTTCAAAAGCAGCAGGTTTTTGTCCGCTGGTTAATATGCGTTCACAACCACAATCTATAATATCTTCCAATGCTTCAAACATATCACTTGTTCTGTCGAATGCCCTGTGAAACGTTACGCCCATCGGATAAGCAAGTGATGTTAAGATTTTAGTTCTCTCTTTATCTACCGTTCCATTTGCATTCAACAATCCAATTACAACGCCATCGCATCCCAATTCTTTACACAACAATACATCTGATTTTATGATGTTAAATTCTGCATCTGAATATAAAAAATCACCACCTCTTGGTCTGATAATGGGATATAGTTCAATAGATAAAATTTCTCTTGCAGCTTTGATAAAGCCATAAGAAGGCGTCGTTCCACCATCGGCTTGGTTGTCGCATAGTTCAATTCTCGACACTCCATTGGCTTCTGCCAAAATGCAACTCTCGATATTAAATGCAATCACTTCTAAAGTAAATTCCATGTTTTTTAAATCAAAAATTTAGAGGAATGGATTTCGTTTTCATCATTGCTTTTCACACTAAATACAAATCCTTTTTGAATGGCATATGCACCATATTCCCCTTTTTTGTTTAGTGCTAAAAATCCTACTTGTAAGGTAGCCGCTTTTTTAGGATCTCTTTTTACAATTCGTTCGCAAGCTTTTTTACAAGCCATTTCTGGCGAATAGCCATTTCGCATAAATTCCACTACTAAATGTGTTCCACAAATACGAATCACTTCCTCTCCAACGCCACTGCTGGTAGCTGCGCCAATTTCGTTATCTACAAATAAACCCGCGCCAATAATAGGAGAGTCGCCAACACGGCCATGGATTTTATAGGCCATTCCAGAAGTGGTTACCGCACCTGATAAATCTCCATTAAAATCCATTGCTACCAAACCCATCGTATCATGATTTGCTGTTCCATCTTCAAAGAAATTGGGTGCAAATGGGCCGTTTTGTTTTTTATTTTCAATATTTATTTCTGGCTGATATTTACTTTTTATTAACCACTCTTTATATGCTTTTGTAGCATCTTCAGATAGTTTTTTTTCTTCTAATTTAAATCCATTTTCCAACGCAAATTGTTGTGCACCAGCACCAACTAAAATTACGTGTGGCGTTGATTCCATTATTTTTCTGGCAACCGAAATCGGATGCTTTATTTGTTCCAAACCTGCCACAGCGCCGCAGTTTGCCTTTTCATCCATGATACAAGCATCCAAGGTTACAATGCCATCTCTATCTGGATAACCGCCAAGTCCCACACAACAATTGATATCATTTTCGATATAAATGGCACCTGCTTCCACCGCATCAACAGATTTTCCATTATTAGATAATATCTTCCAAGCTTCTGCATTTACAGGCATACCGCTATCCCAAGTGGAAACGACAATTGGCTTTTTTACAGCAGAAGAAAATTTGGGGAGATTAATGGAGGCTAAGCCCAATGATCCCATTTTTAGAAAGTTTTTTCTATTCATTCACGCAAATTAATGATGAAATGCCAAATAATGAATATTTTCAAAAGATTCTATGTTTGCATAACTTCCAAATGCGCCTGTAAATACGCCTTTATGTTTTCCATCTTTTGAGCATAAAGCATAAACTACATCTTCATCCGAAGGATTGCTATCACCTTCAAATCGGTAAGTTTCAATTATTTCAAATTCAATGGGATTGAGCCATTCCTCTTTACTCAGATTTTTATCAAAATTGATATTTAAATCCAATGTAAATCCCATTTTTTTCAACCCTTCCAATGCTTCAAATACGGTTTCAAATGTGTTCATTTTTTGGGTTAAATGTATATCGCAATTGAAACTAAAAACAGCTTATTCATCAGTTATAGAAATATTTCAAGTCATTACTAACGAATGATGGGTAAAAAAACACTAGATTACGTACATTGCATACAAAATAGACATAACGGTAATCGCTACCATAAATTAGTACATTGTAAATGTCTATTTTAATTAAAAAGTAAAAATTCAAAATTCAAAAAATGGGATTAATAGTTTTTTTTGACTTTTAAATGTTGAATTTTAACTTAATCAATAACCATTGAATTGGATTTCATAAATAACACATGGACAAAAAGAAAACAACAAAGGCGAAGAAATCATCTCAAACCAAAATTCTTAAAGGAAAATTGGATATCAGTAGAAGTGGGATGGGGTTTGTGATTGTAGAAGATCAAGAGAAAGACATTATAGTAAAACCAAATGATTTTGGTAAAGCATTTCATGGAGATACGGTTCGTGTACAAATTGCCACTGGTGGTGGATTGGGGACTAAGCGAGTTGAAGGAAAAATTATTGATGTAGTGGAAAGGAAACAAGTGGTGTTTTTAGGGAATCTTCAAGTGACTAAAACGACAGCGTTTTTTTGTCCTTCAGGCGAAAAACCTATTCCCGATTTTTTCATTCCAATGGATGAATTAAAAGGAGCTGTTGATGGAGATCGCGTTATGGCACGTTTGGTTCGTTGGGATAAAAATGATCGAAAACCTCAAGGTGTAATCGAATCCATTATTGATGCCCGTAATGAATCAGATTTAGCCATGAAAGAAATATTGATTGGCGCTGGTTTTACTATGGGATTCGATGATGCTGTTTTGAAAGAAGCGGATTCATTTTCCGAAAAAATCACCCGCGAAGAATTGTCAAAAAGAAAAGATTTCAGGGATATTCTAACCTTTACCATTGATCCGGTTGATGCTAAAGATTTTGATGATGCCATTTCAATCAGAAATCTAGATAATGGAAATTATGAAATTGGTGTTCACATTGCGGATGTGAGCCATTTTGTAAAGCAAGGCAGTTTACTCGATAAATCTGCTTACGAAAGAGCCACTAGTGTTTATTTACCTGATAGAGTAAATCCAATGTTGCCTGAAAAAATTTCAAATGAACTATGTTCATTAAGACCTAACGAGGATAAATATACGTTTTCGGTAGTTTTTCAAATCACCAACAGAGCAGAAATCAAACACCAATGGATTGGCAGAACCGTTATTCATAGCAATCACAGATATGCTTATGAAGATGTTCAACAAATTATTGAAACCCAAGAAGGGATTAACTTTAAAGCAATTTTACTTTTAAATAATTTAGCAAAACAATTCCGTGCCAAAAGATTTGAACAAGGGGCGATAAACTTTTCATCTACAGAAGTGAAATTTCAATTGGATGAAAATGGAAGTCCTATTGGCATTGTAGTTAAAGAAAGTAAAGATGCGCATAAATTGATTGAAGAGTTTATGTTGCTTGCCAATAAAGCCGTGGCTGAATATGTGTCTAAAATTAAAATCAACAAAGAGGCCATTCCTTTTCCATATCGAATTCACGACACCCCAAGTGAAGAAAAATTAAAACCATTTGTGGCTTTCGCCAAAAAGTTTGGATATGCATTTGATATGCGTGATGAAAAACAAGTAGCTACTTCTTTTAATAATTTATTAAATGAAATTCAAGGCAAACCAGAACAACATGTTTTAGAACAATTGGGTATTCGCACCATGGCAAAAGCTGTTTACACTGCCGAAAATATTGGTCATTACGGACTTGGATTCGAACACTATTGTCATTTTACTTCGCCTATTAGAAGATATCCTGATGTTTTGGTTCACCGTATTTTATTGTCTTGTTTAGAGAAAAACATCAAAGTAGAAAATAAATTAGAAGATTGGTGTAAACATTGCAGCGATAGAGAACGTGCGGCAATGGAATGTGAACGTGCTGGAAATAAGTACAAGCAAGTAGAGTTTATGAAACGATATATCGGTGATGAATTTGATGGTGTAATTAGCGGTGTATCAGGGTTTGGATTTTGGGTGGAAACCGTTGAGCATAAATGTGAAGGATTAATCAGCATTAGAGATCTGAGTGAATACGACGATTTCCAGTATGATGAAACAGACTACGCCCTTATCGGTTTAAATACGAAGAAAAAATTCAGAATGGGCGATAAAATTAAAATTCGTGTAGTAGCAGCAAATTTAACCAAGCGTCAATTGGATTATGAATGGGTGGTTGAAGGTGGATTGTCTGCAAAAAAATCTAAAAAGAAAAAATAGAATGCTGTTGAGTATTTCCCAACATTTTCTACATTTAAAAAATAAAATTATAACATACAAATGCATTCGTTTGTTGATTTATCCTTAAAGTTTGAACAGCATTTTAATAAAAGGCAGTTTCCTGAAACACCAGAAAATCTGTATGATGCTGCGCAATATATTTTACAATTGGGAGGTAAAAGGGTAAGGCCTGTTGCGGTATTGATGGCCAATGAATTGTTTTCAGATTTACATCAAGATGCGTTTCATATGGCATCTGCGATTGAGTTGTTTCATAATTTCAGTTTGATACATGATGACATAATGGATAAGGCACCATTGCGTAGAGGCATGGATACCGTGCATTCAAAATATGGAGAATCGACAGCATTGCTTGCTGGAGATGTAATGTTGGTGGTGGCTTATGAGCAAATCAATAAAATGAGTTCGGATAAACTTCACGAAGTCATGAGCTTATTTAATAGAACAGCCAAAGAAGTTTGTGAAGGTCAGCAGATGGATATGGATTTTGAACAAAAAGAAAATGTAGCGTTTGACGAATATTTAAAAATGATTACGTTGAAAACCTCGGTTTTGTTAGCGGCAAGTTTGCAATTGGGTGCTATTGTGGGTGGTGCAGGCATTGGAAATCAGGAACATTTATATGAGTTTGGCAAAAATCTTGGAATAGCTTTTCAAATTCAAGATGATTATTTAGATGCATTTGGTGATCCCAAAAAATTTGGAAAGCAAGTGGGTGGTGATATCATTGCCAACAAAAAAACATTTTTACTGATACATGCTTTGGATGTGGCAAATGAGGCACAAAAAAATGAACTACAAGCATTATTAAAAGAAAATTCACCAGAAAAAGTACAAAAGGTTTTACAATTGTTTTCAGATTGTAAAGTTGCGGATTGGGCAAATGAGTTGAAAGAACAATACTTCAAAAAAGCGATGGCTTCACTTGAAGCGATAAATGTGTTAAGCAGTAGAAAAACGGAATTAGAAAAATTAGCTCGGTTTTTATTAGACCGAGACGTTTAATTTTTAATTTAAAATGATTCATCCATAAACAATCCAATTTTATATGAGCAACGGATTATTTCGTAAAAAAAACATCAACAGTATTTTAGCAGAAGGATCTGATGGGAGCCATGGTGGCGGATTGAAAAGGGTATTAACCGTTAAAGACTTAACTTTTTTTGGCATTGCTGCAATACTTGGCGCAGGAAGTTTTAGTAGCTTGGGTGGTGCTGTTTTTAATGGTGGCCCAGGCGTAATTGTGTTGTTTATCATTACTGGAATAGCTTGTGCGTTTACCGCTTTCTGTTACTCTGATTTTGCCAGTCGTATACCCGTTGCAGGTAGCGCTTACACATACGCTTACGCTAGTTTTGGCGAGTTGTTTGCTTGGATTATTGGATGGGCATTAATCATGGAATACTCAATCGGTAATATTTATGTGGCATATAGTTGGAGTGATTATTTCACTTCGTTTATGGAACGTATGAACGTGCATATTCCCGCTTATTTATCTACCAGCTATATGGAAGCAAAGCATGGCATTGAATCGGGGAGCACCAATAAAGATGTTATTGCGGCTTGGAATAATGCGCCAATATTTAATGGCTTAAAAATCATTTTAGATTTACCGGCATTAATCATCAATTTTTTAATAACGTATTTGGTGTATCGTGGTATAAAAGAAAGTAGAAATTTCAGCAACTTGATGGTGATTTTAAAATTGGGGGTGGTGTTTTTAATTATTATAGTTGGAGGTTATTTGGTTTTGAGCAATGGACTCACTTCAAATTGGCTACCTCAAAATGATGTCGGTGTGAAATCCTTTATGCCCAATGGGTTTAGTGGTGTGATGGCTGCAGTTGCTGGTGTTTTCTTTGCCTATATTGGTTTTGACGCAGTAAGTGTTCTTGCAGAAGAAAGCAAAGATCCTCAAAGAGATTTACCCAAAGGCATGATTTATTCTTTAGTCATTTGTACAGTGATTTATATTTTATTGACTTTGGTGTTGAGTGGAGCAGTAAACTACAAAAATTTTGAAGGAGTAGGAGATCCATTAGCCTTTATTTTTGAACCTCAAAATTTAAACATCGGTTGGATGCAATTGCTGGTATCAATTTGTGCAGTTGTAGCCATGACAAGCGTTTTATTGGTTTTTCAAATGGGCCAACCCCGCATTTGGATGAGCATGAGCCGCGATGGTTTATTACCTCCAGTTTTTCAAAAAATACATTCGAAATTTCAAACGCCATCATTCGCAACCATCGTAACAGGTTTTGTAGTGGGCGTGCCTATTTTATTTACCGATAAAACATTTGTGCTTGATTTTACAAGTATTGCTACACTATTCGCATTTGTGCTAGTTTGTGGTGGTGTATTACTTTTGCCCACAAAAGAAAAAGAACCAGGTAAATTTCATTTGCCATTCATTTCATCTCGCATATTCTTTCCAATTTTAATTATTGGTTCAATCATCATCATACAGTTTTTTGCCAAGCATTATTTCGCAGATTTATTTAATTTAAATGGTGATACCGCTAACCTTACTTTCAATGTTTCGTCATTAATTTTCTGGTTAAGTTGCATTATTTTATCTGTGGTAACCTTGTTCAAAAATTGGTCGCTGATTCCATTGCTTGGTTTGGTTACATGCTTGTATTTATTAACTGGAATGACAGCAATGAATTGGGCTTGGTTTGGCGGATGGCTTGTTATTGGATTGGTTGTTTATTTCATGTATGGGTATAAAAAAAGTAAGCTGGCGTAGTTTATTTATTGTTGGTGATAACACAAACAAAGGCAAATAAAATCAAAAAATAAATTATTGGTGATAACACCAACAAAGGCGAAAAATTAAAAAAATAATACAAATTGAAATACGAAGTAGGGGATAAAATAATTGTGTTGATTTCTGATGAGGAAGGAAAAGTAGTGGAAATCATTAATGATAAAATGGTGATGATAGAAGTGCGTGGTGTGAAATTCCCTGCATATATGGATCAGATTGATTTCCCATACTTTAAAATGTTTACCCAGAAAAAAGTTGTTGAAAAGAAAAAAATCCATGTAGATAATATCAAAAAAGAAAAACAAACCACAAGGGTTAAAACGGCAGATGGTGTTTTTATAAATTTCATTCCTGTATATGATAAAGATATTTTTGATGACGATATCGTTGAGAAACTAAAAATATATCTCATCAACTTTAATGAAGAAACCTATCAGTTTAAATACAACCTGGTATTTGGTGGCGAATCGAGTTTTGATTTGTTGGGAAATGTGTATGGATTAAGCGACATTTATTTACACGATATAAACTTTGAAGACGTAAGCGATTCTCCAAGCTTTGAGTTTGAATTTTCATTGGCAGATGCTAATCCTAAAAAAGCGCCTTATTTTGAACGATTATTAAAACTCAGGGGCAAACAAATTTTTAAAAAAATTGAGGAATTAAAAGATACAGGAGCGGCTTCATTTTCTTTTGAATTGTTTTTGCATTATCCGGATAAAGTTGTTGTAGAAGATAAACTGGATTTGTCTAAATTAAACAATGCAGGTTTTAAAATTTACGACATCTCCAAAGTAAAATCCAATCTACAACCGGCAAGAACGGTTGTTGATTTGCATATTGAAAAATTAGTAGACAGTTGGTCGCATCTGTCTAATTTCGAAATACTAAATATTCAATTAGATAATTTTGAAAAATATTTCGAATTGGCTGTATTACACAAACAAAGTTCTTTAGTAATTATTCATGGGGTAGGAGAAGGTAAATTAAAAAATGAAATCCATGAATTATTAAAACCAAGAGCTGTGGTAAAATCGTTTGTAAACCAATACCATCATCTATATGGATATGGTGCTACAGAAATATTTTTCAATGTTTAACCCAGATTTTGCAGTTGAAATCTTGGTTTAATTATAATTATTTCAATCGTCTTTTCTTAATCATTCCACCTTTCATGTCTTTCACACTGGTCATAAATACAAAGGCGTTGGGGTCGATTTTTTCAATTTCATGTTTAATTTTACTTATTTCAAGTCTGGTGATGATGGTGTAAATGATTTTCATATCATATAACTTCTCACCACTTTTACCAAAACCGCGTTCCCCATTATACACCGTAACGCCACGTCCCAATTCATTTGTAATCATTGCTCTTATTTTTTCTTCTTTAATGGAGATGATGGAAACGCCAGTATATTCTTCAATTCCTTCAATTAAAAAATCAACTGTTTTTGAAGCAGACAAATAAGTGAGCATGGCATATAATGCAGTTTCAATAGAATTTATCCAAGCAGCAAGAGAGAAAATTAGAATGTTGATACAAAGGATTACGTCTCCAATTGAAAGTCCTGTTCTTTTGCTCATTGCAATTGCCAACACTTCTGTGCCATCGATAACCGCACCGCCACGCATGGTTAAACCTACACCTGCGCCAAGAAAAAATCCACCAAAAACTGCAATCAGTAGCTTGTCGTCCGTAATATGTGGATATGGGAAAATGGCTACACAAATAGCGAGGCCAGCAATAGCAAAACAAGTTTTAATGGCAAATTCTTTACTGATGGTGTTTTTACCGATTAAAATAAATGGGATGTTTATTAAAACAATAATCAAGGCTAAATTAATACCAAATACTTGATTGGCTAATAAAGACAAGCCCATGGTACCACCATCAATAAAATGACTGGGCATTAAAAAACCTTTTAACCCAAACCCAGCAGAAATTATGCCCAAAAAAATCATTGTAATATCGAAGCACATTGATTTAATGGCAATCGCTTTTTCATTAGCTTTTCTAATGTGCAAGAATTTATTTTCCGAAAAGTCAGGTTGTGATTTTACGAGTTTATTTTTTATTAACCCGATTATTTGTTTTTTCATTTACGTTGCTTTACAAATCAAATTTCATCAATTGAAAGACTAAAAACTTTTTTTAAAATTAAACTATTAAATGTTGATTCAATATTTTTCATTTTTTGATTTTTAAATTTTTACTTTTTAAATTTTAGAAAAATTCAATTTTTAAACCTATAATTTGACATACATTTACAACTACTATCAGCCGGTTATCGCTCTGTTTATTCAGAGAGGAAAGTCCGGACAGCAAAGGGCAGCATACCGGTTAATGGCCGGCTTCTTTTTGAAAAAAGGGAAAGAGAAAGTGCCACAGAAAATAACTATCTCAATGTATTGAGATGAGGGTGAAAACGTGAGGTAAGAGCTCACGGTAAGATGTAGTAATATGTTTTACGGGTAAACCTTATGCGCTGTAATGCCACGTATATCAATGTTTGAGAGCGGCTCGCTCAAATTCAGCAATGATGCATTGAAGGGTAGGCAGCAAGATTGAGTTAGCAATAACTCAGCCAGATAAATGATAACCACCGTTGTTTACAATGGATACAGAATCCGGCTTATGGCTGATAGTTTTTTTTAAAAGGTTTAATACGCTTCGCTGGTTTAAGGGTTTAATGGTTTAAGGTTGGAAGTGTTTTTCATTTAGGAGAATGTTTAGGGTTTATTGTTTGTAGTTTTTTGTTTGGGTTTTGGTGTTTGGCGTTTGGCGTTGAAATCAGAATTTTCCATTTGAGATATTTTCACCGAAAAAATGTTTGTGGTTTTTTGTTTATTGTTTATCAAAAAATAATTCAATAGCAAGATTCACTAACTGAACATACTTTCAACATATTCAAGCTGTTTACCATAAATTTTAAAATGACGTAATCATTTTGTAACTTTAAAATTATGAGAACAATTCAATTAAATATACCCGATAGCGTCAACTTGAAAGATTATGATTTCTCAATGATAATTGCTGCAAAACTTTACGAAGATGCAATATTATCGTCTGGAGAAGCTGCACAAATTGTTGGTCTGTCTAAAAGAGCCTTCATTGAAATGCTTGGAAAGTATGAGGTGTCCGTTTTTAGTACATCAATCTCTGATTTAATTTCTGATATATCCAATGCTTAAGGTAGTTATTTCAGATACAAACACATTGATTCTTTTCCAAAAAATTGATGAGCTCATGATCTTACAAAAAGTTTATGGAGAATTAGTAACTACTCAAGAAATTGCTATTGAGTATGGTGATGATTTGCCTGATTGGATCAAGGTGATGCCTTTATCAGATAAAAAGCACCTTGATTTTCTAGCTACACAGGTAGACTTAGGAGAAGCAAGTGCAATTGCATTAGCATCAGAATATGATGATGTTTTACTTCTTCTTGATGATTTAAAAGCAAGGAAATTAGCTGCCAAATTAAATTTAAAATTTACTGGTATTTTAGGCGTACTTCATAAAGCAAAGCAAATGTCACTTATTGATAACATAAAGCCTATGATTGAAAAATTATTATCAACAGACTTTCGAATTTCAGAAAATGTCATTAAAGAAATATTGAAGTTAAACAACGAATAGATTCAAATTGCAGAGTCGCATAGTGATTTCAAAAGTGTTCTAAAGTTTTTTCGCAAAGTTTCAAAGTCCGCAAAGTGATATTCACTCCAACTTTAAACCTTCAAACCGTTTGAACTTATCAATTCTTACAACATTTATTTAAGCCCACGGTTTCAACCGTGGTTGGAAGAAAAACCCACATAACCAACGCCACCAACAAACCATCGATCAACCCTTAAACCAACGCAGTGTTTTAAACCATTAAACCAGCGAAGCGAATTAAACCTTACCCCCCTCTTCCCATAACGAAATTTGCAAATTGAAACTTATCTTACTATGTTTGTGACCAATTTAGAATATCAAAATATTACAATCAGTATCGTAATGTTCAAAACGTTCGAAGTGTCAAACAACGCCAAACACCAAACAACAAACCAAAAACAATAAACATTTTTTTACATGAAAAAGCTCCTTTTTGTATTACTCGTTTTATCAGTATTTACTATAAAAGCCCAAGTACCATCTTATGTACCTACAAATGGATTGGTGGCGTATTATCCATTTAATGGAAATGCTAATGATGCAAGTGGAAATGGAAATAATGGAGTTGTGAATGGAGCGACGTTGACGATTGATAGGTTTGGGAACGCGAATAATGCATATGGTTTTAATGGTAACAACAATATATCAATTCCGCATAATAATTCATTTAACCTCGTATCGAATTACACAATTTCGGTTTGGTATAACACTGCGATAACTACAGGGGCGCAAGACTTGGTTATTAAAGGGCTTGATAACGATAGAAGATCTTGGTGGCTTAGACATCATGGAAATGATTTTGGTAATTATGAGAGCTTTGCAACTGGAGCTGACATTTATAATAGACAAGCAACAACTCCATCATTTGAAAGTAATGTTTGGGTTCATTTATGTGGTGTTCTAGATGACTCCTTGTTGAAAATCTACAAAAATGGAGTATTGAAAAATACTGTCATAAATGCCCAAACAAACTCCAGTCAAAACAATTTTAACCTTATTATTGGTAAATTACAATATGGATCAAATACTAAAATCGATGATGTGAGCTTCTACAACCGCGCCCTCACCCAATCCGAAATCACCCAATTATACAATGCCAATACTTGCATCGCCAACATCACCACACCTGATACCAGCATTTGCCGTGGCTCATCTATAACCTTAAACGCAGCTGCTGTAAACTCAGCATCTGTAACCGATATAAATGGCAATATTTACCCTACCGTAAACATCGGCTCACAATCCTGGATGCAAAAAAACTTAAACGTTAGCAAATATAAAAATGGAGATATTATACCACAAGTAACAAACGCTACACAATGGGCTGCGCTTACAACTGGTGCTTGGTGCTGGTATAATAATGATAGTGCCACTTATGCAGCTACTTATGGTAAATTGTATAACTGGTATGCAGTTAATGATCCAAGAGGTTTGGCGCCGGAAGGATGGCATGTACCAAGTGAAACTGAGTGGAATAAGTTTGTCACATATCTTGATCCAATTGCAGATACAACTTGTTTAGGTGGTTGTAATCAAAGCTTAACAGCAGGAGGTTATATGAAAACTACAACATTATGGACAACTCCAAACACTGGAGCGACAAATAGTAGCGGTTTTTCAAGCATACCAAGTGGAGTTCGAAGTTTTGAAGGACTTTTTAATAGCATTGGTGGTGTTAATATTTTGTGGAGTACAACTGAGTTTGATATTTCATCAGTTTGGTATCACTATTTATACTATATAAATAGCAATTTGTATAGATTCAATGCAGATAAAAAGAACGGTTTTTCTGTCCGCGCACTCCGCAACACCCCCACCTACCTATGGTCTACCGGCGCTACTACACCAAGCATCTCCGTTAGCCCAACCTTAACCACAAAATATTACTGCACGGTTAGCGATGGCGTTAACACTTGTAAAGACAGCGTAACTGTAACCGTTAGTACCATCACCACCAACCTCATCACCGCCGATACCATAAAAGTTTGTGGTACTTCTACAACCATATCTGCCACCACCGGTCTTACAAATTATGCATGGAGCAATGGCGCAAATACCGCATCTACAACAGTTACAAGCAGTGGCTGGTACAAATGCACCGTATCGAATGGCGCTTGTACAGCAGTGGATAGTGTGTATGTAAGTTTGTTTAACCCAAAAATTACACAAAATGATACCACGGTTTGTGCGGGTACGCCATTAACATTAACGGTTAATAACAATACAGCTTTAACTTCTTCATTGCCTGCCAATTTAAGAAATGGTTTAGTTGGTTACTGGCCTTTTAATGGCAATGCCAATGATGAAAGTGGAAATGGAAATAATGGAACAGTTAATGGAGCAACGTTGACAAGTGATAGATTTGGGAATGTGGGGAAGGCGTATTATTTTAATTACTTTGATGAGATAACAACTAATTTCAATTCGATTTCTGGATCTCAAACTAGAAGTATTTCATTTTGGCTTAAGAATCAAAATAGAAATAAAACAATAACTCCTATCTCGTATGGAGGATCATCAACTCCTTATCCAGGTTATGTTTTTAATATAAGGATGAATAGAAATGAACAACATGATCAATGTGGGTGCTGGCCAACAACATACGAAGGCGCAGGAATTGAAGGTGCTTGGATGAATAATATTTACAGAACTGATATAGGAGATAATCTATGGCATAATTTTGTTTATGTTGTTGAAGCATCTAACAGTTCATTCAATCAAGTAAAAATTTATAAAGATGGATTATTAATATCGGCTCCATCGAATTTAATTTTTGATTACAATAACAATTCCTCTACAATAATAAACACGGCAAATTCTGTTCCTTTAAAATTTGGAAGATCATTGGCAAATCAAGGATATCCAAATGACCTATTAGATCGAGCCCCAACTGAATTTCTAGATGATATTTCAATATTCAATCGCGCCCTCTCTGCCATTGAAATTCAACAACTCTATTCTCCTAATTCCACTTCCTACCTATGGTCAACAACCGCCACCACCCAATCCATCAATGTAACCCCAACTGCCACTACTTCGTATATTGCTACCGTTAGTAATGGCATCAATACATGTAAGGATACGGTAAAAATTACGGTTGCCAATATAACTTCATTAGCACCAGCCAACATTTTTGGTGCAGTAGATGTATGTTCGGCAATTGGTACAGATACTGCAAGCATTCCGGTTAATTATAAAATCAATAAAATTGCTAATGCCGCTTCTTATGTTTGGACAGTTCCTGCCGGAGCTACGTTATTGTCTGGCCAAGGAGATACAACAATCATGGTAAGGTTTAGCAGTTCGTTTGTTTCTGGCGCCATCACCGTAAAATCGGTGAGCACATGCAATGTTTCTTCGGCATTAAAATCAGTTACCGTGTACAAAAGAGTTGCTGCCGTTCCTACAGCCATTCAAAAAGAATTTACACCAACATCTATTGTTGCTACCACAAATGTTACTGGTTTAGTGTCAGAAGTATACCGCATTAAAAAAGTGTTGTATGCTACTTCATATAATTGGTATTTAAATAGAGGTACCAATGCTACCATAACACATATCAACACAGCTGGAGAAAACGATACCGCTGTAATTGTTACGTTTGCTTCTTGTTTTGTAAAAGATACGCTTTCAGTAAAATCAGTTACGCCTTGTTCTATAAGTACGGCTAAAACCGTAATCATGAGCGCAAACACAATACCAGCAACAGTTGCAGGCATAACTACCGTTGGTGGAGATTTTGCGGTTTGTATCGGTACTTCAAAAACCTTTACTGCCATTGCCAGCACACCATCTACTACACAAACACCTATTGCCTCTTTCCGTTGGACAAAACCTGTTAACACTACGATCACTTCGGCTACATCTGATAGTTCAAGCATCACCGTTAGTTTCAACACAGGATTCACAGGAGGTAGTTTAACCGCTAAAGGAGTAAGCAGTTGTGGTGTGGTTGGTACCACTGCCACTGCAGCTATTTTACAATATTTACCACCAACACCTTTGAGCATTGGCTCAAGCACCAATAGTTACAACGCTTGTATCAACAGCAGCGTTACCTATACCGCATTGGTGGGTACGGCTACAACAGCGCAAGCACCTGCTATATCGTTCCGCTGGACAAGACCTAACAATACCAGCATTACATCTGCATCAGCAGACAGCTCTAGCATCACCGTTCGTTTCAATACTGGTTATACAGGAGGTGCAATTACGGTAAAAAGTCAGAGCCGTTGTGGTACATTAAGTGCTGCACGTTCACAAACGCTTACGCATACAGGTTGTGCCATTGGTACAAAAATGAGCTTGCCAATTACAACTAACAATAGCAATTCATTTGAGGTAAGTTTATATCCAAACCCAACTGCAAATGCATTTAAATTATTGATAAAAAACAGTAAAGCTTCAGGTTTATCATCAAACCAAGCCATCGTAAAAGTCATCGACATCCAAGGCCGCATGATCAAATCATTCCAAGCCAACACCAACCAAGTTATCTCCATCGGCACCGAGTTGAAACCAGGTGTGTATATGGTGGAAGTACGTGTGGGTGAGGAGGTGAAGGTGGTTAGGGCGGTGAAGTTCTAGCCCCCTCGATCCCCCAAGGGGGAAGCTCGAAGCGTTTTAAATAATTGGAATTATCAACTGTGAATATCATGAAACATACGATACTTATGCTCCCTTCACCTTTCGTGGGAAGGGCTGGGGAAGGGGTATTTAAAACACACACGAAGTTTTTTATTGAAAAAAGTTGCTATTAATGGAAAATACTTCTAGCTTCCCCCTTGGGGGATCGAGGGGGCTCCTTCTTTCACCCTTTCCTCAACCTCTTCATCCGTAAGCTGCTCCGGCACAAACTTTTCGCCAATTACTTTTTCATATAGTTCAATATATCTGCCGCTGATTTCATTAATCCAAGCTTCAGACATTTCGGGTACTTGCTGACCTTCTTTGCCCATGAAATTATTTTGAATCAACCATTCGCGGACAAATTCTTTACTCAATTGTTTTTGTGGTAATCCTGAAGCTTGTCTTTCATCAAAACCTTCTTTTATAAAATAGCGTGAAGAGTCTGGGGTATGGATTTCGTCCATCAAATAGATTTCGTTTCCAATTTTGCCGAATTCATATTTAGTGTCCGCTAAAATTAATCCGCGTTTGTCGGCAATCGCTTTTCCACGTTCAAATAATTGAAGCGCATATTTGCTGAGTATTTCCCATTCTTCGGCTGTAGCCAAACCATTGGCAATAATTTCAGCTGGACTTATGTCTTCATCATGCCCTTCATCGGCTTTGGTAGAAGGTGTGATGATTGGTGTTGGGAAAAAATCATGTTCTTTTAATCCTTCTGGTAATTCAGCACCACATAACATTCTTTTTCCAGATTGATACGTTCGCCAAGCATGTCCGGTTAATGTTCCCCTTACCACCAATTCAATTTTAAATGGCACACATTTTAACCCAAAACTCGCATTGGGAGCGGGTGTACTTAAAAGCCAATTCGGACAAATGTCTTTAGTGGCATTAAGCATATAAGCCGCAATTTGATTTAAGACTTGTCCCTTAAATGGAATGGGATGGGGCAGAATGACATCAAATGCAGAAATACGATCACTGGCAATCATGACCAAATGTTTGTCTGAAATGCCATATACATCTCTTACTTTACCGCTATAAAAACTTGTTTGATTGGGAAAATTGAATGTTTTCATTTTGTAAAGTTATTAAACCCATGTGTTTATCTGAATTTAAAATCATTGTAAACTATCAACAGATGTTAAAAATTAAATTTCGTATTGGTAACAACTATACTTATTTTGCTAACTATTATAAAAAACAAAAAATCAATATGAAGAAAAATTACAACCATTTGGTTGCTTTTGTACTCCTTAATTTCTTTTGTGTAAATGCTTTTGCGCAATTTCAAAAAATTAATGGGAATGTAAAAAATGGCCAATCTAAGGAAAATGTTTCTGCAGCATCCATCTTGATAAATGGAACCTCAACAGGTACTTTTACCAATGACAAAGGAAACTTTGATATTACTGTAAAAAACTTACCAGTTACCATTTCAATTTCAGCTGTTGGTTTTGAAACCATTGAAAAAACAATCAATTCAGCTTCTGAGAAACTTCAAATCACACTTAATCCTTCAAATGCTTTAGGGCAAGAGGTGGTGGTTTCTGCATCAAGGGTTCAAGAAAAAATATTGGAATCACCCGTGTCTATTGAAAGGGTAAGTGCAGCAACCATTAGAACAGCTCCAAGTGCTAATTTTTACGACATTGTAAAAACATTAAAAGGTGTAGACGTAACAACGGCTTCATTAACTTTTGTAACCCCAACCACAAGAGGTTTTAACTCAAGTGGAAATTACAGATTCAATCAATTGGTAGATGGAATGGACAATCAGGCGCCTGGATTAAATTTCTCAGTTTCTTCAATTGTTGGTTTAAGTGAATTAGATATTGATAATATTGAATTGTTGCAAGGTGCTTCATCAGCATTATACGGTTCTGGTGGTATGAACGGAACAATGTTGATAACCAGTAAAAATCCGTTTAAATATCAAGGGTTTTCTATAATGGCAAAAGAAGGTGTAATGAATGTTGATGGTTCACAAAACGATCCTTCTTCGTATCATAATTTCACCATGCGCTTTGCAAAAAAAATAAGTGAAAAATTTGCCTTTAAAATAAATGCTGAATACGTTAAAGCGAAAGATTGGAGAGGCGTTGACAATAGAAATTATGCACGTTTGGCTACTGGTGGCCACATTACATCAGGTGATAGAAATACAGATGCCAACTATGATGGCGTTCACGTATATGGAGATGAAACTACCATCGATTTAAGGGCGTTGGTTTTTCCTACTGTAGCAGCAAGTGCTCCATTTCTACAAAACTTTTTAGATACATTAAATAACGGTAGAACCATTTTTGTATCTCGCACTGGTTACACCGAAAAACAAGTGGTTAATCCATACACCATCAATATGAAATTTAGTGGCGCATTGCATTATAAAATCACGCCAAAAATTGAAGCGATTGCAGCAGCATATTGGGGTTCTGGAAACACAGCCTACACAGGAAGCGAAAGATATTACCTTGAGAATTTTAAAATGGGACAATATAAATTAGAGTTGAACCATAAAGATTGGACGATAAGGGGATTTACCACACGTGAAAATTCTGGAGATTCTTACAATACCACGGTAGCTACAAGATTATTCAACGAAAGCTGGAAACCTTCA
>Ga0304730_1000637_pt1 | contig 29284 bp, 33 predicted proteins | sample M_130628_MF_Meta_FD_190474 | JGI IMG/M metagenome (GOLD analysis project Ga0304730, IMG submission 190474) | Freshwater microbial communities from Lake Montjoie, Canada to study carbon cycling - M_130628_MF_MetaG (v2) (version 2) | ecosystem: Environmental > Aquatic > Freshwater > Lake | place...
GGTAAATTCGAAGCCCGTGTTTCAGCTAGCGTCAGCCTTCAAAGTAGGTAAAGTTATATCACAATGATGTTATATTCACATACGGTCTCCAGCGGTTAAGCTGTGTTAACCACGCTTAACGACCATTGTTGATAACGTTTTCAGAATTAGCGGCAATTAAGGGATGCTCAAAAGCAGCAGTTACCCATGCGTGTAAATCACGTATTGCAGCAGCAGTTGTAGAAGAAAATGGCAAACGCTACGTTGATAGAGACATGGCGCTAGAATTATGGAATCGTAATACACTAAGAACATATAGCGCAAAGGTAAGCGCACCAGACGACGTAAAGCTTAGCGACGATCAAATCCCTGAGCTTAACATAAGCAGGGAGCGGCGCGAGCATTACCAAGCAGAATTAGCAAAATTACAGGTTTCACAGCAACGTAAGGAGTTGTTACCAGCGGAAGATATTAAGAAGCAAGCATTTCAGCTTGGCCGTACTATCCGCGAGGCATTAGCTAATTTGGCTGATAGGCTTAGCCACCAGTTAGCTGGTGAGACTGACCCAACAGTGATCCATAAGTTATTAAGTGATGAACACCGTGCAGCACTGATGGAGCTAAGCGATGACGATCTATAGAACAGCGTTCATGAATGGGTTACGGCCCGATCCAGTGTTAACGGTAAGCGAATGGGCTGATGCTCACAGGAGGCTTAGCAGTAAGGCAAGCGCGGAACCTGGGCCATGGCGCACTAATAGGACGCCATATTTAAAGGAGCCGATGGATTGCCTTAGCACTAATAGCGGCATCCAGCGTGTGGTGATGATGTTTGCTGCGCAGACGGGCAAGACTGAAAGTGGAAGCAACTGGTTGGGTTATGTGATTGCACATTCGCCGGGTCCGATGCTGCTGGTGCAACCTACGGTAGAGATGGCAAAGAGGTTATCAAAGCAGAGGCTGGAGTCGCTTATTAGCGAGACACCATGTTTAAACGATAAGATTGCACCATCAAGAAGTAGAGATAGCGGTAATACGATGCTGGCAAAGGAGTTCCCAGGCGGCATGATGTTGCTGACTGGTGCCAATAGCGCAACTGGGTTGCGGTCTACACCATGTCGTTATATTTTTATGGATGAAGTTGATGCGTTCCCTGCTGATGTAGATGGCGAGGGTGATCCTGTTAGCTTGGCGGAAAAACGTGCTACTACATTTGCTAGGCGTAAGATTTTACTTACTAGCACACCAACGGTAAAAGATTTTAGCCGTATTGAAGCTGAGTATTTACGTAGTGACCAGCGGCGTTTTTATGTTCCATGCCCTAAGTGTGGCGTAAAGGAATGGCTAAAGTGGGCACAACTTAAATGGGAAAATAATGATCCTAATACTGCGCAATACGAATGCGAGCATTGCGGTGAAAGATTTAGTGATATACATAAACCGATGATGTTACGCGAAGGTGAATGGCGAGCTACGGCACCATTTGATGGTAAAACGGCTGGTTTTCAATTATCGGGCTTGTACTCACCATTAGGGTGGCTTAGTTGGGCTGATATGGTTGACGATTTTTTACGTGCAAAGTCTGATGCGCCAATGCTTAAGAGCTTTGTTAATACTAGATTGGCTGAGACATGGGAAGAAGATTATGCAAGCAAGGTAGATGCTGCTGGGTTAATAGATAAGTGTGAACATTATGAACCTGGCATTATACCAGCAGATGCATGGGCATTGACTGTAGGCGTTGACGTACAAGGTGGTGGCGGCAGTATTGGCGACCGCTTAGCTATTAGCGTATGGGCGTGGGGCCGTGAGGAGGAAGGATGGCTGGTGCATCACCAAGAGATATTTGGTGATCCATGCCGTGCTGATGTATGGAAGCAACTAGATGAGTTGTTGTTACGTGAATGGCCACATGCTAATGGCGGTGGGTTTAGACCAGATGCAGTTTGTGTTGATAGTGGCGGCCATGCAACGGCTGAGGTTTATCAATATGCAAGAGAACGCGGCAGGCAAAATGTAATTGCAATTAAAGGCCAAAGCCAACGCGGTAAGGCACCAATTGGCAAGGCTGCTAAGGTAGATATTAATAGCAAGGGCCAACAATTAAAGCGTGGTGCATTGGTATATCCAGTTGGCGGTGATACCATAAAAACAACATTATTTGCGCGATTAAAACATAATGAGGCATTGCATTTTCATATGGGTACACCAGCGGAATATTTTGAGCAGTTAACAGCAGAAAAGCAGGCGTTGAAGTATGTAAAAGGGTTCCCGGTACGTGAATGGGTAAAGAAGCCCGGTGCGCGTAATGAAGCGTTGGACTGCTTGGTATATGCGTATGCCGGTTTGAACTGGTTGTATCAGCGATATGACAGGCGAACAATATGGGATCAATTAGAGCGGCGACTAGAAAGCAAGCCAAAAGCCAAGGCGGTGCTAAAATCAAGCAAACCCTTTGTTAGTAACTGGTGAACATTCCAGCACAGGTTAGGGCAGGAGACACGATTAAATGGCGTGATGATGCGGCGGCGGACGGGTTTGGCAATGCAATTACTAGTGGTACATGGACGTTGACATATTATTTGCGTGCGAATGTAGCGGCTGAGGCTGCGACAGTTGTAGGTACAGCGTTTGGGTCTGGTTGGGAATTTACGATTGCTGCTGGCACGAGTGCTAGTTTTGATGCTGGGCAATGGTACTGGCAGGCGATTGCGACTTATAGCACCGAAAAGCTGACGTTAGGCGCTGGGCAATTGCAGGTGCAGGCTGCGTTGAGTTACACCAGCACACCTAGTGCATTTGATGGGCGCAGCCAAGCGCAGATTGATTTAGATGCAGTAAAGGCTGCGATCAGGGCAATTGTGTCCGGCGGTGTGGTGCAGGAATATCGGATCGGCACACGTAATTTAAAGAAATATGATTTGGTTGATTTAATCCAACTTGAAAGTAAGCTAAAGGCTGAGGTCAAGCGCGAGCAAGCGGCATCACTTCAAGCGCAAGGCTTGGGTAATCCACACAACCTATTCGTGCGTTTCTAATGGGCATTCGTTCTACGATTTTTAGCTGGTTGCAAAGTGGCGCTACAAAGCCACGCAAACGCATGTATCAAGGCGCTAAATTTAGCCGTCTTACTGCTGACTGGGTAACTGGTAATACTAGCGCTGACAGTGAGGTATACGGGTCGGCGCAAAAACTACGTGATCGCGCTAGGCAATTATGCCGTGACAATGATTACGCAAGGCAAGCGTTACGTGCTATTGAAGGCAATGTAATCGGGCAGGGTATACCGTTTCAATCACAAGTGCGGATGCTGCGTGGCAATAAGTTAGATCAACCTATTAATGACGCAATTGAATCATTATGGCATCAATGGTCATACGCGGAATATTGCCATACTGGCGGCAAGTTATGCTTTAGTGATATTGAAAGGTTGCTTATCCGTAGTATTGCAGAAAGTGGTGAAGTATTTGTGCGGTTAGTAAAGCAATCATTTAGCGGCTCACCAATACCATTAGCACTTGAGATAATAGAAGCTGATCAATTGGATGACGGCTTGAATGGCCGTAGCTTGCAGGGCAATGAGATACGGATGGGCGTTGAGGTTGACCGCTGGGGCCGTCCCATTGCTTATCACTTTTTAGCTTATCACCCTGGTGACTATCAATTCAGTAATCAACAGATTTCTTCACAACGCCATAACCGTGTATTAGCGGCTGATGTAATCCATTTATACCGGATGGACCGCCCAGGTCAAACACGCGGCGCTACATGGTTTGCATCTGCTATCCAGCGGTTACATCATTTGCAGGGCTATGAGGAAGCGGAAGTAATCCGTGCGCGTGCAGCTAGCAGCTTGATGGGTTTTGTCACTAGCCCGGAAGGCGAGTTGCAAGGTGATGATGTAATGGATGGCGACCGCGTTAGCCAGTTTGAACCAGGTGTATTTAAGTATTTACAACCGGGTGAAACTGTAACGGTGCCGCAGCTAGATGCCCCAGATGGACAGTTTGAGCCATTTTTACGTGCAATGCTACGTGCAATGGCTGCTGGTATTGGCTGTAGCTATGAAACAGTAAGCCGTGATTTTAGCCAAACTAACTACAGCTCTAGCCGGTTAAGTTTGCTAGAAGATCGTGATCACTGGCGGATTTTACAAGATTGGATGATTAAAAATTTCCACCAACGTATTTTTGACACATGGATGGATATGGCGGTATTAAGCGGCGCATTATCATTGCAAGGCTATGAGCAAGCACCTGATCGGTTCAAAATGGCTAGGTGGATGCCACGCGGCTGGGCATGGGTTGATCCTGTAAAAGAAGTATCAGCGTATAAGGATGCGGTTAGGTGTGGCTTCAAAACACTAGGCCAAATTGTGGCTGAGCAAGGCGGTGACTTAGATGAGCTATTATTGCAACGTCAAGCGGAGCTGCAAAAATTAGCTGATATGGGTATTGTGGTTGATACAGACCCAACACAGGTGGATGATGTTGGTGCCATCCAGGTGCCGCCTACCGCCCCACCCAATTAGGATGATTCCGATGACTAACGACAACAAAATGATGATTAGGTCACAGCCAGCAACTTTTGCTTTAGCTGATGACGAACGCACAATGGAATTTCCATTTAGCTCTGAATATCCGGTATCACGTTATTTTGGCAATGAAGTGTTGAGCCATAATGCAGGCGCTGCTGACCTAAGCCGATTAAACGATGGTGCGCCATTACTGTTTAACCATGACCCAGATCGTGTTATTGGTGTAGTAGAACGCGGTTGGATTAATGACGATGACCGCCGTGGTTATGTATCAGTGCGCTTTAGCCAAAATCCATTTGCGCAAGAGGTATTGCGTGATGTAAAAGATAAGGTACTGCGTAATGTATCTTTTGGGTATCAAATAAACGAAATGGAGCATCGTGAAGATAGCTTTGTTGCTACCAATTGGAATGCACATGAGATAAGTGTTGTTAGCATACCAGCAGACCCAACGGTCGGCGTTGGGCGTTCGCTCGACGTTCAACCACAACAACAACCTCAAACCATGGAGATTATGGACAACACGCCTGACGTTGCGGCGGTGCAGGAGGCTACTAAAGCCGAACGCAGCCGGATTTCCGCAATCACTGCATTATGCGACAAGCACAACATGGCTGACACTGCTCGGCAACTTATTGATAGTGGCCGCAGCTTGGATGAAGCCCGTGCTGCTGTATTAGATAAGATTGGCGTCAAAGTAGAGCCAGTAGCTGAAAAAGCTGCTGATATTGGCCTTACTGTAAAAGAAAGCCGTGAGTTTTCTTTTCAGCGTGCGATCAATGCATTGGCTAATCCTAGTGATCGCCGGATGCAAGAAGCTGCTGCATTTGAACGCGAGTGTTCTGATGCTGCTGCTGCTAAAGCAGGCAAAACAGCACAAGGCATCATGGTGCCTAATGATGTATTGCGCCGCGACTTGGTAGTAGGCTCTGCGTCTGCTGCTGGTAACTTGGTTGGCGTTGATTTTCGCCCCGGCAGCTTTATTGAGCTGTTGCGCAACCGTTCAGCCTTAGCTGGCCTTGGTGTTGCGTCATTAACCGGCCTTAGCGGTAACGTTGCAATCCCACGTCAAACTGGTGCTGCTACTGCTTACTGGGTAGCGGAATCCGGTTCACCTACTGAAAGCAACCAGACTGTTGATCAAGTGAACATGTCACCTAAGACATGTGGTGCGTTCACTGATTACAGCCGTAAATTGATGCTGCAATCCAGCATTGATGTAGAGCAAATGATCCGTAAGGATCTAGCTACTGTATTGGCACTTGAGATTGACCGCGTTGGTTTGTATGGTTTGGGTAATACCAACCAGCCTTTAGGTATCAAGCTAACAACCGGCATCAATACAGTTAACTTTGCCGGTGCAGTGCCTACATATGCTGAAGTGGTGAGCATGGAAAGTGCAATTTCTGCTGACAACGCAGACATTGGCGCCATGTCGTATTTGATGAATGCATCAATGCGTGGATCACTGAAGACCACAGAAAAAGCATCAGCCACTGCTCAATTTATTTTTGAGCCAGGCGGCACTGTTAACGGTTATAACGCTGCTGTTAGCAACCAAGTAGCTAGCGGCGATATTTTCTTTGCTGTGTGGTCTCAATTGATCATGGGCATGTGGTCTGGGTTGGATCTAACTGTTGATCCTTATACCCATAGCACAAGCGGCACTGTACGTGTGGTAGCACTACAAGATGTGGACTTTGCTGTTCGCCATCCTGAAGGCTTCTGTCGCGGCGCTGATACGCTCTGATGCTAATCCAGGTCACTAAGACCACGATGGTAGGCGGCCAGCTTGTAAGGGCTGGCTCCACCGTTGAGGCAAGCAATGCCGATGCTCAATTATTAATTGGTATTGGCAAAGCAATTACAGCTACGATTGCTGTAGATCCAGAACCAGACCCCCAACCACCAAAACGGAGAACCCGCAATGTTATTCCAACAGACATTTGAAAAGCTAGAGCATTTTACGCTTTTAGCTACAACGACCATTACCGGTACAGGCAACCAGACTGGCGTTGATCTTAAAGATTATGACGGCGACATCCAAGTAATTTTGCTTGGCACTGCTGCTGGCGCTGCAACTGATCTGACCTTCCGCATTGAAGAATCAGATGATAACAGCACTTATACAGCAGCTACCGGTGGCTCATTTACTGCTATTGGTAATGCTGCTTACAAACAAGTGCTTACATTGAACCGTGACGCATTAAAGCGTTATGTACGGTTGAGCTGTATTGCCGAAACCGGCGCTGCATCTAGCAATGTTACTTGCGTTGGTTACGGTCTTCACAAGTACGGCTAATGGCAATAACTGAAAACCTGCTTGGTTTTCTAAACGATTTCGGCGTCAGTTGTACTGCTGGCGCCGTTACCGGTTTAGGTATTCTTGACATGCCATCACAAATCATTGCAAATGATATGGTATTAAGCACTGATTATATGTTGACGGCACGCGCATCTGATTTTGGCAATTTAGTGTATGGCAATGCTATTACAGTTGCAAGTGTGGCTTACACTGTGCGCGAGACTAGGTTGATAGATGATGGTTCTTTTGTTGAAATTGCATTGCAAAAAACATGACAACAAAACGCGAAACAATTATTACCGCAATACGTACAGCGCTAATAGGCACCACAGGTGTTAGCACTAGGATTTATCGAAGCAGGACCGAACCTATTACACGCGGCGAATCGCCTGCAATTGTTGTTGAGCCGCTTACTGATACGGCAGCGCAAAACACAAGCTTGCCGACATTAGACTGGAGTTTAACTGTACGTGTTGCCGTAATTGTACGCGGCGCCATACCAGATCAAGTAGCTGATCCAGTTGTTGAAAGCTTACATGCCAAAATAATGGCGGATTTAACGCTTGGCGGTTACGCAATTGACATCCAACCAATTGGTGTTACATTTGATATAGTCGAAGCAGACCAACCTGTTGGGGTTGTGATGTGCGACTACCGAGTGCAATATCGGACCTCGGTTACTAATCTCGCAAGCTAAACATGGCTATGATAGTGGATGAGTACTGGGGTCAAGGCGGGTCTTACCTGCTAGATCCTAAAACCGGTAAGCGTAAACTCATCGAGCGTACTGCCCCGGCTACCGCCAACACCGCACCTGAGGAACTGACCAATGCCATTACTGACTCGCAAAAGGCTGCTTCTAGCCAAAACTGAAGTTACCTACGGCACTGATCCGACACCAACTGGTGCGGCTAACGCTATATTGGTGCGCAATCTAGAAATTGTGCCATTGCAATCGGATACTGTGCAGCGGGAATTGATCCGGCCATATCTTGGTAATTATGAACAGTTACTAGCAAATACACGAGTGCAGGTAACTTTTGAAGTTGAATTAGCCGGTTCGGGTACTGCTGGTACTGCACCAGCTTATGGCCCCGTGCTAAAAGCTTGCGGGCTAGCTGAAACTTTGGTAGCAACTACAAGTGCTACTTATACCCCGGTTAGCACCAGCTTCAGCTCTGTGACTTTGTATTTTTTCCAAGATGGCATTCGCCATATTGTGACTGGCGCTCGTGGAACATTTACGTTGAATGGCACGGTAGGTGCGATCCCAACGATTGCATTCACAATGACCGGCATTTTTAATGCACCAACTGATACAGCGCTTGCGGCACCTACTTACACAAATCAATCAACACCTTTAGTGTTTAAAAATAGTAATACAACCAGTTTCTCGGCATTTAGTTATTCAGGTGCATTGCAATCAATTGACCTTAATTTTGGCAACGAAATTATTTACCGTGAATTGGTGGGCGGTACCAAAGAAGTTATTATTACTGACCGCAAGCCTGGCGGCACATTGCAAATTGACGCGGTATTGCTCGCCGCTAAAAATTACTTTACTGTGAGCACTGGATCGGCTACTGGTAGCATTACGTTGCAGCATGGCACCACCGCTGGTAACATAGCGACGCTTACAATGGCTCAATCAGACCTATCCGATGTATCTTATGCCGACATGAACGGCATCCAAATGTTAAGCCTGCCTTATGTTGCAACACCAACAGCGGCAGGCAATGACGAATTATCCCTCGCCTTTACCTAAATCACATGGCATTTGTTCTTGCTCAATCCGATAGCTACAGTTGGCCTGTTACTGTTGAATTTCCAGTTGATGGTGGCCGCTTTGAAAAGCAAACTTTTGACGCTGAATTTAAGCGGCTGCCACAATCACGAATTGAACAAGTAATTGAACGCAGCAACACAGACACCATTAAGGATGCTGAATTTGCGCGTGAAGTAATTACAGGCTGGAAAGGTGTTACAGATGCCAAAGGTGCTGATGTGCCTTATAGCAATGAAGCATTAGGTAAACTACTTGATGTGCCATTAGTTGCTGGTGCTATCGTGCAAGCATTTTTTGCTAGTCTGACTGGAGCAAAAAGAAAAAACTAGAGGCCGCTGCTGAGCATTGGGCAAGTGGCGGCGTTATAGATGATACGGCAAAAGATGCGGCAGGATTAGGCATAAACAAGCCCAACTTGCCGCAGCAATCTACTGACTTTGAAGTATGGGAAGACAACTGGGATACAGTTGTAATGTTTTTACGTGTGCAAACGCAGTGGCGTATTGGGATGAGCGGTGCTACTGGGTTAGACTATAATGCGATCAGATGGGCGTTTGAAATGTACGGCGTCAGTGACCAACGCGAGATGTTCGAAGGCTTGCAGGTCATGGAAGCTGCTGCATTAGGAGCGATGAATAAAAATGGCTAGTCCTGCAACTGAATTTACAATTAAGGCTCTGGTCAGTGGCCTTGAACAAGTTGAAGGTTTAAAGTCTGCTGTACGTTCTTTACAAAATACAGCGCAACCAGCAGCGGCAGATATAAATAAATTACGTGATGCAGCTAAATCTTTAGGTAATGCGGCTGAAGCATCAACAAGTGATCTGCGCACATCGGTAACAGTATTAAAATCATTAAAAGATCAAGTCGCACTTACGAGTAAAGAATATCGTGATCTTAGTAATGATTTAAAAACAGTAGAAAATCGTTTTAATGCTGCTAATACAGCAGCTAAACAATTTAGATCAAGTGCTGGTTCGGTAAGTGGCGGAACAGCAGGTGCCGCCATCATGGGGCGTCCTGCTGAAAGGTTAGAACCTGTTCCAAGGTTAGGGTTTCAAACTAATGATCCTGAATATTGGCGCAGGAAACAACAAAACATTGGTGGCCCACAACTGGGTCCGCAACAATTAGATTACGAGGCTACGACTAAAGGGTTGACAGGGCTTGAGTCAGCGTTAGACCAGATGAATAATATAACTAATAGAAAGCGTCAAGAGAGATTGCAAATACAAGAAAAATTTAATCAATTAGAAATTGAGGTGCAAGATCGTGCATTTAAAGAACAGCAGGCAAAACATCAAAAGCAGGCCGATATTGTTGGAAATGACTTTCTCGACCGGGTTAATATTGCCGCATCAATTAGAAAGAAAGAAGAACAAATTAGAGAGAAAGAAGAGCAAAGAATTGCGCAACGCCGTCAACGACTTGCTACCGCAGGTCAAACTGTAGGTGCTGTAGCTGCTGCTGGTGTATTTGGCGGCCCTGAAGGCGCTTTAGGCGCGACCATAGGCGCTTTCGGTGGCCCCGGCGGTGCTTTGGTTGGTGGCGCTATTGGCGCACAAGTTGGGATGCTTAGGCAAGCGATTGGCGCAACTGCGACATACGCATCGGAGATTACAAAACTCAATATTGCATTAAAAGGCGTTACAAAAACGTCCGAGGAATATGCGGCAGCACAAAATGCTATTAGTTCAATTACCACATCTCTTAACGTACCGATCAAAGAAGCAACAGCAGGATTTACAAAATTATCAGCATCTGTTATTGGCGCTGGCGGTAATGTAAACGATGCGCAAATTGTAATGCGCGGGTTTACTCAAGCAATTAAGGCAACTGGCGGCGGAGCTCAGGAAGTTGCTGGTGCAATGACAGCATTAACGCAGATATTTTCAAAAGGAAAAGTTAGTGCTGAAGAAATCAATCAAATTGCCGAACGGTTGCCTGGAGCATTTAATGCCATCGCCAAAGCCAATGGCAAAACAGGTCCAGAGCTGCAAAAAGCGCTTGAGAACGGAAAAGTTGGCCTCAATGATTTAATGAAGACAGCGCAATATCTTACGGATCAATACGGGGCTTCAGCCGCCAAAATGGCGGCATCATCAGAAGAATCTGGCGCACGCATGACAATTGCGTTGGATAAAGTCAAATTTAAAGTTGGGCAAGCGTTTCAACCTATTGGCTCAGAGTTTCAAGATTCAATAACAAATCTTACTAACGCAACAATATTTGCGTTAGAAGCCCTGTACGAACAGAATAAAAAAATAAGAACACAAATTCTTAGTGTTTTTGGTGAAAGCTCACAAAAAACTTTTACTAATTATTTTAATCAATTGAATTTAAATATTGCTGCTACAGTATTAAGTATTGGTCCGCTTGTAAACGCACTAAAACAAATAGAGAAATTTCTTCCTAAACAAAAAACTGGAGAGCAAAAGTTAATAGAAGCAGGCTCAACCACAATGTACACTGATGCGCAAGGGAACGTATATAGCACCCAAAGCGGGCGGCTTATAAGGAAAGCGCCAAGCAAATTCCAAAATCCAAAACTAGACGATGATGCAGCTAAAAAAGAAGCTAAATTAAAACAACAGATAGAATTACAAAGAGAATTAAATAATATTGAAAGTCAATTTAATGTATACGAATTGCCGCGATTAAAAGACTTGCAAGAAACGCAGTTGCAATTAGCGGCTTTAGCTAAGGATGCCAACGTTGAAGCAAGCAAAAAATTGCAATTAAGAGCTAACGAGCTTGAATACCAGCTAGATGCCTTGAAAATCTCTAAACAATATAATATAGAATTAGCAAAAAATAAAACTATTGAAGACCAAAGATTGCGATATGCTGTACAACAAGGTATTGAAAATAAAATGCAGGATGAACAGAAAAAACTTGGTTTAACGCGTGATGCAAAGCGAAAAGCTATAGAACAAGGTATCACATTAGAATTAAAAAAACAAACAGAAGAATTGGGGAAACAAGCAGATGAATATCAAGAAATTCTTAGAAGTGTCCAGCAATCTTTGGACCAACCATTAGTTGCATTAGGACAAAACCTAGAAGAAGAAAAATTAAAGTTGCGTTATCGCCGTGATCCGCGTGCATTAGAAGCTGAGTTGCAAGACTTAAGTATTAGGCGACAATTTGCTGAAACAGAAAAGGAATTGCTGGCAAAAATCAAGCCACAAGACAGAAGCGAGTTTTTAGCAGCTTTAGAAGTAAGCAAACAAAAAGCATTAGAAGCAGCCGAAACTATACGTGCATTAAAGCGTTCCACAGATGAATTAAATGCGGCTGATGTAGGGCTGGGCTTTAAAAATGGCGTTGAAAGTTTTCTTACTAGTATTGGCACAATGAGTGGGAATGTATCGCAATTAACACAGAATGCATTTCAAGGTTTATCAGATGGGATTACAGAATTAGTAACAACAGGCAAGATGAATTTTAATGATTTTGCTAATTCAATCATTAAAGATATGATACGTATTGCAACGCAACAATTAATATTGCGCCCTATCCTGCAAGGTATTGGCGGTTTATTTGGCGGTGGCGGTGGTGGTGGCGGCGGGCTGCCTGGGTTTGGCATGGATTCAATAATACCGGGCCTTGGGTTAGGGAATACTCCTGCGTTTAAGTTTGCTGGCGGCGGGATTATGACATCGCAAGGGTCAATGCCGTTAAAGCGTTATGCAGCAGGTGGTATCGCCAATAGCCCGCAACTCGCTATGTATGGTGAAGGGCGGATGCCTGAGGCATATGTGCCGTTGCCTGACGGTCGCCGCATCCCGGTAGCGATGCAGGGCGGTGGCGGCGACACTAATGTTGTTGTTAATGTAGATGCAGGCAACACCAGCGTTCAGGGTGATGCCCCACGCGGCGATCAATTAGGTAAAGCCCTTAGTGCTGCGGTGCAAGCTGAACTGATCAAACAACGTAGACCTGGAGGACTGCTAGCCTAATGCCAACATTTACATACGTATCAGATTTTGGTGCTGCGGTTAGCAGTAAGCCATCAGTCACAGTAGTTAAATTTGGTGATGGTTACGAAAAAAGGCAGGCGTTTGGTATTAATCAAAACCTAAAAAGCTGGTCTTTAACTTTTAGAAATCGCACTAATACTGATGCAGACTCGATTGAAGCATTCCTTAATGCACGGGCTGGTGTTGAATCATTTGATTGGACACCACCATCGGGCGGCGGCACCAAATGGGTATGCCGGGAATGGAGTAGGACTTTAGAAAATTATAATAATAATTCAGTGCAGGCAACATTTGAGCAGGTAGCAGAGCCATGAGCGTACCAGTATCCGAGCTGCAAAAACCAGCGCCATCAGCAATTATTGAATTGTTTGAAATTCATCTTGTTACTGCTATCCATGGCGCTAATACGGTATTTAGATTTCATGCTGGCACTAATGCAATCAATAACGGCAATATTGTCTGGGCTGGGAATAGCTACCAAGCTTTTCCAGTTGAAGCAACAGGATTCGAATACAACGGCAACGGCCAATTGCCACGGCCAAAATTAAAAGTAAGCAATATATTGAGGTTTGTAACAAGTATATTGTTAACAGTAAATTTAACGACTGTCGGCAACGATCTAAACGGTGCAAAATTTATTCGTATTCGCACTTTGGCAAGGTATTTGGATGCTGCTAATTTTAGTGGTGGCAATGCTAATGCAGATCCTACTGCGGAGTTTCCGCGTGAGATTTATTACCTTGATCGCAAGGTGACAGAATCGCGTGAATTTGTTGAGTGGGAACTTGCAGCAGCATTTGACTTGATTGGCGTTAGGGCGCCGAAACGGCAATGTATTGCAAATTTATGCCAATGGGTATATCGCTCTGCTGAATGCAGTTACACTGCAGCGGTATATTTTGATGCAAATAATAATTCAGTTGTATCTGCTGCTTCTGATGTATGCGGCAAACGATTAACCAGTTGTGCCACTAGATTTGGCGTTAATGCGCAATTACCATTTGGGTCATTCCCTGGCGTTGGTTTATTTGCGCAATGACATGGCGTGATGCAGCTATTGACCATGCAAAGCTTATGGCACCAAATGAATCCTGCGGCTTGCTTATTGATGTTGCTGGCGATACGGTATATTGCGCTTGCCGTAATCTTGCGGATGATACCGATCATTTTATTATCCATCCGGGCGACTGGGCAAAAGCTGAAGATGAAGCAGATATTATTGCAATAGTACATAGCCATCCCGACCAATCACCGGACCCTAGCGCCATGGATCGTCAATTTTGCGAACGCAGCCAATTGCCATGGCATATTGTTAATCCTGCTGATGGTAGCTGGGGTAAATGCATCCCATTGATCGGTAGGCAATGGGTATGGGCGATCAGCGATTGCTGGACGTTAGTGCGTGACTGGTATGCGTTGCATGGCTTGTTGCTACCAGATTGGGATCGACCATCACTAGCAGAATTTGAAGCGCAACCATTATTTGATGGCTTATGGGAAACGGCTGGATTTTATGAATTAGCCGATGGAGCTTTGCTGCAACCTGGCGATGCCTTGCTGATGCGTATTGGAGATCGCCAGTTAAATCATGTTGGTGTGTTTATTGGTAATGGCATGATGCTGCATCATTTGCGTGACCAGCTAAGCGTTAGGGACCATTGCAGGCCAGGGTTAACCGGGCGCAGGTTACGTCATGCCGATGCGAGTAAGCTGGTAGCAGGAGATGGCTGGTGATGCTACGCGAGATCCGAGTTTATGGCCAATTAGCCAAGTTCATGGGCGTACGGTCGTTTATGGCAGAGGCGCGTGATGTAGCAGAAGCTGTTCGGTATTTATTGGTAAATTTTGCCGGGTTAGAAGCGCATATGGTGCAGCATGATTATCGGATATTAGTTGGCGGTTATAGCATTAGCGAAGAAGAGATTAGCCATCCTGTAGGGCAAAGTATTATTCGTATTATTCCTGTTGTCGCAGGCGCTGGCGGCGTAGGGAAAATTATTGCTGGCGTAGCAATTATTGGTTTAAGTATTTTAACAGCAGGTTTTTTTGGTTTTGCTTTGGGCAGCGCTACGGGTATAGGCACATTTGCCACGATTGGTGTCGGCGTTGGCGCCAGCCTTGCTTTAAGCGGTGTGGCGCAACTGCTGACGCCAGTTCCGCGCATTGCACCTCCATCAATGGCTTACGCATCTTCGCCGCCACCGACAATGCGTGAATCCGAATTAGATCCACAGAAATCTTATAGCTTCAATGGTGTTCAGAATACATCAGCGCAAGGCACACCAGTGCCAATTATTTATGGTGAGACAATTGTTGGCTCAGTTGTTATATCAGCTAATATATCAACGCAAGAGGTAGTGTAATGGGGTTTTCCGCCGCCGAAGTTGCTTATTTTTCCACACTAAAAGGCAACGCTGCAGCAACTTATGTTGGACAGTTGCAAGAACGAGAACGACAAATAGCGCAAGATCTTGCTAATAGGCCACGCATACGAACAGCAGATAGTTTAGCCAGTACGCAATACGCAACCTTTTTAGATTTGCTTAGTGAAGGCGAAATTGAAGGGTTCCCATCTGCAGCAGGTCTAACAAAAGGCACCAGCGCATATAATATTGCGGCATTAAAGGATATTTACCTTAATAAAACGCCTATCTTAAGGGAGGGTGTTAATCTGGACAATGTGCAGCCAACTGATTACAATTTCCAAAATTTAAGCATTGAGCCACGCTATGGCACGCAAGCGCAAACATACATACAAGGCTACGGTGATATTAGCGAGCCGATTACAGTTGGCACAACAATATTGCAGGCTACCCCAGCCGTAAGAACAATAAGTGATGTTAACGTTAATGGTGTTATTATTACTATTGTAGTGCCAGCATTGCAAGAGTTTAACCAGGAAGGCGATATCTTGGGAGCTAGCTTTTCATTTACAATTGCACTTTCTTATAATGGGGCTGCTTATGTCACCGTAGCAACTGAAACAATTAGTGGCCGTACTGCTGACTCGTATCAACGCGATTACCGGGTAGATTTTACTACCGGGTGGACTGGTTCCGTAGCTGTAAAAATCACAAGGATAACAGCCGATAGTGTCGATTCGACAGCGTTAGCCAATGCGTTCCAGTGGGCTTATTACCAAGAAATAACGTATCAAAAACTTACATATCCGAATAGTGCAATTGTTGCAATTAAATTTGATTCGCAGCAATTCAGTTCATTCCCGAGCCGTACTTATCGCGTCCGTGGCGTAAAGGTGCGAGTCCCAACTGGGGTCACTGTGGATCAAACCAATGGCCGCATTATTTATCCTAGCGGTTACACATTTAGTGGCACCCTGACGGAAGAAAACGCACGTGTATGGACATCTGACCCAGCATGGATATTGTTTGATTTGCTTACCAGCACACGGTATGGCTTTGGTCAGCATATAGCAGAAGCGCAATTAGATAAACCAGCTTTTTACGCTGCATCAGTTTATGCCTCAGCTTTGGTGTCTGATGGCCTTAACGGTATGGAACCACGGTTCAGTTGTAATGTATTGATTCAAAACCAAGATGATGCTTATAAGCTAATTAATGATTTATCTAGCGTGATGCGTGTGATGCCTTATTGGGCAACTGGTGCATTGACTATATCGCAAGATGCTCCGCGTGATGCGTCTTATCTGTTTACGATGGCTAATGTTGCAGAACAAGGGTTTAGCTATAGCGGCAGCAGCATTAAAACTAGGCATACTGTTGCAGTTGTTGGTTATTTAGATACGCGAACGCAAGATGTTGCATACGAAATGGTAGAAGACGCTGTTGGTATTGCTAAGTATGGCATTAACAAAACCGAACTACGTGCCTTCGCTTGCACCAGTCGAGGTCAAGCCGCAAGATTGGGTCATTGGGTTTTGTATTCGGAAGCAAATGAAACTGAAGTTGTTACATTTGCGTCAAGTATTGAATCTGGCGTTCTCGTAAGGCCAGGCCAAGTAATAAAGATTGCAGATCCGCTAAAAGCTGGCATTAGGCGTGCTGGCCGTATAAATAGCGCAACAACTACACAAATCACAGTTGACAACACAGATGCTACAGATTTAACAACTGCTGCTAGCGCAAAGTTAACCGTTATAATGCCTGATGGCAGCGTTCAAGAGCGAAATATTGCAACTATTGTTGGTGCAGTTATTACTGTATCAACAGCATTTTCAACAACACCAAACGTAGGCAGCATATGGATGTTACAAAATACAAACGTGGCCGCCACTACATGGCGAGTGTTAACTGTAACTGAAACCAATGGCGCTGAATATGAAATTACAGCGCTAGCTCATAACTCTAGCAAATATGATTATGTAGAACAAAACCGGCCATTACAAAATCCAAACATATCAGTTACTGAATTTAGCCCTGACCCGCCAAATGCTTTAAAAACTAATGAAATATTGTATGCACTAAATGGCAAAGCAGTATCCAAATTAATCGTTAGATGGCAGCCAGTAATTGGCGCTAGTGAATACCAAATTCATTGGAAATATGGTAACAATAACTGGACCCTAGCCAACGCTACAAGTGCTGAATATGAAATTCTAGAAGCTGTTGCTGCTGTTTACTATATCCGTGTTTACAGCCTAAATGCACTGCGGATACCGTCAACTAGCTACGCCGAATTAACTACTCCGGCATATGGTAAAACCGCACCACCGTCAACACCAACAGGCATTAATTTAGTTCCTAGTGGTGATTCGCTTGCAACTTTAAGCTGGGATCGTGCTACTGACTTAGACGTAATCCTGGGCGGCAAGGTATTAATCCGTCACAATACGTCGCTGTTAAGCGCAACATGGGACAGCAGCCAACAAATTGTATCTGCTGCTGCAGGAAGCCAAACGCAAAAGCAAGTGCCTTTACTGGAAGGCACTTATTTAATTAAATTTGAAGACGACACCGGCCATAGATCAGCAAGCGCGGCAATAATTAAGGCGGATTTACCTGAACCTCAGCCACGTTTGCTGATCCAAACTGTCCGTGAAGATCAGGATTACTACCTGACTGTAGATGAGATGGGCACATGGGACAGCCTTAGTGAAATTGACGGCATAAAAAGCGCTTTATTTGCAGGCACAAAAACCAATATGGCATATGACGCTGGCGTTGATGGCTTGATTGTTACCGATACATCGTTGGGTACTGGTGAATATCAATTTCTAAATACCCTTGATATGGGCGGAATTTTTGCTGTCAATATGCGTCGATATTTAGTTACTCGCTCTTATCTGCCCAATTCGCCATGGGATTCGCAGACAGCCGAAATTGATTCATGGACTGATATTCATGGCGCTGCTGATCTCGTCGATGGCTCGCTTTACGTTCGGAGTACAACCAGTAATCCAGCCATTAGCCCGGTATGGAGCGATTGGAATGAAATTAGCAACGGGCTGCTACGCGGTCGGGGATTTCAATTCAAATTAGTTGCCACCATAAGTAACGCTAATCAAAACATTATTGTGGATGAACTTGGCGTAACAATAGAATTGCAACAACGCACAGAACAACTTGGACCTATCGAGGCTTCATCTGCTGGTACAACATCGGTAAGCTTTGCCAACCCATTTTATGAAGCGCCAGTGCTAGGATTTAGTGCCTACGTCCAATCTGCTGATGATGTTGCGGAAATTGTAAACGTCTCACGGACTGGCTTTGATATAAACTTTGCCTATCAGGGCGCTTCTATCGCCCGCAAATTCACTTATACTGCCGTTGGATACGGCAAGGAGATTACCTAATGGCACAACACGATTATAGTATTGCCAACCAATCAGGTGCAGCATTTCGAACTGACCTCAACAATGCGCTAAGCGCAATTGTTAGCCAGAACAGTGGCTCTACCGCGCCAAGCCCGACTTATGCCTACATGACATGGGCGGACACAACAACCAATACGCTAAAACGCCGTAATAGCGCTAATAACGCTTGGTTAACTGTTGGCGATCTGACCGGCTTAATTTTATCAATTGATACTGGTGGGCAAGTTGGCATAGGAACGACAACACCTAGCAACTACAACGCTAATTACGATGACCTCGTTGTTTACAACGCGTCAAGCAATGGCGGTATTACTATTGCAACAGGCAGCAGCGCCACAGGTGGGCTCGCTTTTGCTGATGGCACCAGCGGCGGTACTGATGAATATCGAGGATTTGTGCAATACAGTCATACTACAGATGAGATACAAATAGGCACATCTGGAATTATTAGGCAATGGATTGGGCAAAATGGAACCCTTATTGTAAGTGCGCTTACTAATCCAATAATTGCTAGTTCTCAAACTGGTGCAGGAACTGACTCATCTTTCTTCTCCGGGAAACATACCGCTACTGCAGGAGCAAGGGATACAGGTACGGAAGCATTTAAAGTTTTTACTAATGGCAATGTTCAAAACACTAACAATAGCTACGGCAGCCTTTCAGATATAAAATTAAAACAAAACATTGTTGATGCCAATTCGCAATGGAATGATATTAAGGCAATACGTGTTCGTAATTACAACTTAAAGCAAGGCCAAACCCATACTCAAATTGGCGCTATCGCCCAAGAGGTGGAGTTGATATCACCCGGGCTGGTGTACGAATCAGCCGATTGCGATGCGGCTGGTAACGACCTAGGCACCGTCACCAAATCAATCAATTATTCAGTTTTATACATGAAATCCGTTAAGGCGCTGCAAGAGGCAATGGAGCGGATAGAACAACTTGAGATTAAAGTAGACGCATTGTTAGCACCTGCGCCAGTGCTAGACTGAAACTAGGAGGTATCCCATGTCTGTCCAGCCTGGCACTTATAACATCAGCTTGCAACGCCGAGCTGATTACAGCGTTACGTTGCAGTTCAAGGACAGCACTGATGCGGCCATAAACTTAACTGGCTGGACAGTTGCAGCGCAAGTATGGAACCAAACCAGAACTACAAAAGCTGCTGATTTTGCTATTACTTATACTAATCGCGCGACTGGTACTATTGCGATAGCGTTAACCGATGAGCAAACTGCAATTTTTGCAGATGAAGCATATTACGATGTGTTATTAACCAACCCATCCGGACTGAAGGAGTATTACCTTGAAGGCATTATTTATGTCAGCGAGGGTTATACAGCATGACTTCTGTTGTCGTCAGTGCTGTTAACAACACTGTTGTTGTTACCGAAAATGGTAGCAGCACTGTAGTTACAGTGCCTCAGACATCCGTGGTTACCGCTACTACTGCTGGGCCGCAAGGGCCATCTGGGTCTGCATACGTTCACACGCAGAGTTCGTCGTCTTCTACATGGACAATCAACCACAATTTGGGCTTCCGCCCATCGGTGGAGCTGCTTGATTCTGGCAGCCAAGAGATTGATGGCGCCATCGCACATCCGACAATCAACCAGACCGTTGTTACACTGAATCCAGCAACCGCTGGGCTAGCCCGACTTACCTAACATGGCACGCAAATTTTTTACAGACCTCGACCTGCAAAGCGTTTCAAAGGTTATTAACCTGCCAACACCGACGGCAGCCGGTGATGCCGTACCCAAGAGTTATGTAGATAGCGCCGTTGAGGGCTTGGCATGGAAGGACTCAGCGCGAGTTAGCACTCAAGGCAACGTTAACTTGGCTAGCCCTGGCGCCACCATTGATGGCATAACGATGGCAAGCCAGGATCGCGTCCTGGTGCGCAGTCAAACCACTACATCCCAAAACGGCATCTACGTTTGGAATGGCGCATCAACCGCAATGACGCGGTCGCTGGATGCATCTACGTTTGCCGAGCTGGAGCAAGCGGTCATCAGCGTTGAGGAGGGCACTGATGCTGACACCAGTTTCCGCCAGACCGAAGTAAACGGCACCATCGACTCCAGCACTGTTGTGTGGGGCGCATTTGGCGCCAATGCTCCAAGCGCATCGGAGAGCACCGCTGGTATTGCTGAACTGGCTACACAGGCCGAGGTGGACGCCGGCACCGATGACGCACGGATTGTTACCCCTCTAAAGCTGGCGACGTACAGCGGCAGGATTCGCAAACATACAGCCAGTTTTGGTGATGGCAGCGCTACCAGTTATACGATTACGCATAACTTCAACACCCGCGATGTAACCGTGGCGGTATTCCCCAACAGCGGCACCTACGACGATGTTGAGGTAGATGTAGGGCGCACCAGTGTCAACGCAGTGACACTAATATTTGCCACTGCACCTACCAGTAACGCTTACCGCGTCGTAGTAATTGGCTGATGGCTAGGCAATTCTTAACAGACCTTGAACTTGCATCGCAGCGTGAGTTGCGCTTTGAGGATGCTGACAGTAGCAATTACGTCGGCTTTAAATCACCAGCAACAGTTGCCGCCAATCGAATCTGGACACTGCCTGCGACAGATGGCACTGCGGGGCAAGCATTAAGCACCAACGGCAGCGGCACTTTGAGCTGGGCTACAGCAGCAGGCGCAACCGTTGTGGATGGAGGTAATTTTGCCAATGGGTCTAGCATCGTATCAACATCCGGCGCCATTAATGGCGGGAGTTTCGACTAATGCCAACACCAGCGACTAGGACACCGGTACGGATTGCTCGCGGCACATACAGCAACCTAAACGGCAGTATTCTTGATTTGCAAGAAGGTGAAATATGTTATGCAACAGACCAAAATAAACTTTACACGATAGAAGGCGGTGTTTTAACGGAACAACCATATTTAGCTAACACTGGCGGCACAATACTTAACGCAGATATTAATGCTTCGGCCGCCATTGTTGATACTAAACTTGCAACCATCGCCACTGCTGGCAAAGTCAGCAACTCGGCTACTACTGCTGCTAGCGCTAATACTGCCAGCGCTATTGTGGCGCGTGATGCCAGCGGCAACTTTACTGCTGGCACGATTACTGGCTCGTTTAACGGAACAACTTTTGTTGGCACTACGTCTCTAGCATTAAATCGCTCTAGCGCTAATCAAGGTTTAACTGGCATTAGCAGCGTTGCATTACCTGGTGCTACTTCTGGCACGGTAACTGTTCAACCGGCTGCAATTGCTGGCACAACGACGATTACGTTACCTGCAACTACTGGAACTGTAATAACAACTGGCGATAGCGGTACAGTCACTAGCACAATGTTGTTAGATGGCACAATACTTAATGCTGATATAAACGCATCTGCTGCTATTGCAGGCAGCAAGATCGTTGCTGCAACCACTGGCGTGGTTGGCGCGGTGCAACTTAGCGATAGCACCAGCACTACCAGCTCAGTATTAGCTGCTACGCCTACAGCAGTAAAGGCGGCATACGACCTTGCAGCAGCGGCATTGCCTAAATCAGGTGGCACGGTTACTGGTAATTTAGAAATTGGCACTGCGGGCAGCCTGACATTCGAAGGCGCTACAGCAGATGCTTTTGAACTAAGTCTTGCAATTGTCGATCCTACCGCTGATCGCACGATCACGCTGCCCGATGCAACTGGAACCGTGGCATTACTTAGCGCGGTGCAAAGTTACAGCGCAGCGCAACGTGGCACTATCAGCGCATTGACCGATGGTGCAACGATCACCGCAGATTTTGCGGCAGCCAATAACTTCTCAGTTACACTCGGCGGTAACCGTACATTAGCTAACCCATCAAACCAAACTGCTGGGCAATCTGGTTGTATCTGGATTACGCAGGATGGCACCGGTAGCCGCACATTAGCGTATGGCTCGCAGTGGGACTTTACTGGCGGCACTGCACCAACACTTAGCACCGCAGCAGCATCGGTTGACTGCTTGGTTTATGCAGTGCAATCAAGCACTAAAATTACTGCCACCCTTATCAGCAACTTGAGCTAATGATTCCTGGAAGTGCTAATCCGCTACTACTAAAAAGTGCAGCCGCCGCTGGTGGTTTGCAGATAAGTAGATCAATACGTCTTAATTCAGCAGACTCGGCTTATTTAAATCGAACTTATGGCTCTCCAACCACGCAGAACACTTTTACATGGGCCGGTTGGGTCAAGCTTGGGGCGCTGGGCACAACACGGTGCCTGTTTGGAGTATCAACCAACCACAGCCTTGGCTTTACGACAGGTGATGCGTTAAACCTGACCTTTGGCGGCACAAGTGCGCTAACCACAACTACCGTGTTTCGCGATCCGTCTGCATGGTATCACATAGTCTGGACGCAGAGCGCAACGTCGCACACTCTTTACGTGAATAACGTCAGCGTTGGAACAGCCACAGCTACCAGCAGCGTCTTTAATACAGCAGTTGCTCACCAGATTGGGGCAGCCAATACTGCCAATTATTTTAACGGCTACCTCGCCAACATCCACTTTATCGACGGGCAAGCACTTACCCCATCGTCATTCACCGAAACCGATGCCACTACTGGGCAACTCATACCAAAAACATACAGCGGCAGTTATGGAACAAATGGCTTCAATCTTTTGTTTGCTGATAACTCCAGCAATACTGCCAGCACATTAGGGAAGGACTATAGCGGGCTGGGGAACAACTGGACCCCGGTGAATTTTAGTACATCGACCGGTGGGCCAACTTCTGTTGCTGCTGCATCTGGGGCGCTGCCCATCTATAACACCACTGATACCTACGGCGCAACCAAAGGCACTGGAACTCGTACTGATAGCAATAGCAGTTCCATCGTATTAGCTGTGGCTATGGATGGAACTAATGGTGGAACTACATTTACAGATGAAAGCGCGACGATTAAGGGTAGCGGTAGCCCTAAATCAATTACAAATAGCAACGTAACAACAGTCACTTCTCAAAGCAAGTTTTATGGGAGTAGCGGATTTTTTAATAGTAGTTCAGATAATTTAGTTACTCCTGCCGGTTCAGATTTTGCATATGGAACTGGTGATCTGACCTGGGAATGCTGGGTATATCCAACTAGCTACCCAAATACATACATCCAAGTCCTGTGGTCACAAGATGCCAGTGGAGTGAATTATCTGGCAATTGGGCTGCTAGGCAGTTATTTCGGTACCTCAGGACAATTTGCCGGGCTTGGTGTTACTTCATCTTATGTTGTTCCATTAAACCAATGGACACATCTTGCTGCAGTTCGCTCTAGCGGTACTGTAACATTATATGTTAACGGTGTTTCTGTAAGTTCCGCTTCAAATACAACAAATTTCACCGATACGTCCAGAAATCCTTCGATTGGGGGCTATCCGTGGGATACGGGTAGTAATTTCTATGGTTATATACAAGATGTTCGTGTTTACAAAGGTGTTGCCAAGTACACCGGCAACTTCAATCCGCCCAGCTCTACGCAGAACCCCACGATTGCTGCAGGCAACGATTCCCTCGTAGACACCCCCACTAATTACGGGACCGACACTGGCGTGGGCGGCGAGGTGCGGGGGAACTATGCGACACTCAACAACCTGCTAAACACAAACGGGACATACGCCAACGGCAATCTAGAAAAAACACAGAGCGACAACTTCGGTGCCATCTCCACAATATGTCCGTCGTCTGGCAAGTGGTATGCCGAGTTCGCCTATACAGCAATAGGCTCAGCCTCTGCTGGTGTGATTGTCACAAACCTTATATCGGCTTCCGGCGCAAACGGCCTCACACAGACTTGGCAGCTTGGCTATATTAGCACTGGTAAATTAGAAACTGCAGGCTCTCAGTCCAACGTAACTGGGTTCACGACAAATGATGTCATCGGCGTTGCCTTTGATTGTGCCACTGGTGCGGCGACGTTCTACAAAAATGGATCATCAATAGGGACCGCTACAAGCAGTGCATTTATCAGCGTACCTGTGGGCATCGGATCTGCCACTGGTGGCGCGGCTGGATCAAACACCGTTGTTGCCAACTTCGGCCAACGCGCATTTGCCTACCCTGTAAGCGGCTTCAAGGCACTCTGCACACAGAACCTGCCAGAAGGCACCATCACCACCAGCGGTAGTTTTACTGGCAACGCAAATGCTGATGGGCCTTTTGTATATTTAAATGGCGTACCAACTGCCATGACCATTAACAGTAATGCGGTAACATTTGCGACCCATGCTGACAAGTTATCTAATGGCTTTAAACTGCGGACTAGCAGTGGCAGCTATAACACAGCAGGCAGTAACACCTATTCAATTACCACCACGGGCGCTAAATTTAAATACGCCCCCGCACAACCCAACCCCTGAGGACACATGGCTACCTATCAACTTCCCGATGGACGCACCGTGTCCACAGACATGGCATTTACTTTAAATGAGATTCAATACCCTAGTAATTGGCTGGCACTATCTAGCGCACAAGATCGTGCTGAACGTGACATTGAAGGCCCGCTGCCAGAACCTGCTTGGTATGACCAGCGCTGGTGCTGGGGATACGATGAAGATGGCAAATTGATCTGGAAAGATCATGCGCCATTGGTCATGGAATACATCAATAACGTTCGTGCTAATGCCAATGCCATGTTGCGCGAAACTGACTGGCAGGTAATCCGCGAAGCTGATAACGGCAAGCCCATGGGTGCTGAAATTAAAGCTGACCGCCAATTTGTCCGCGATGCCGCAGGTGGTAAGATCGCATTGATTAATGCCACCACTACTACCGCTGAACTGGCGGCGTACATTACGAGCAATGCGTACAGCGATTGGAATCCTATCCCTGAGCCTGCTCCTACTGACGGGGTGGTGCTTTTTAGCAATGGCAGCACTACAGCAGGATTCTGAGCAGGTAGACTAGAGGCATCGTCAGCCTGAGCCGTGATCGAAGTTTTTGCTGCTATTGCTGGTGCCAGCATCAGCGTGGCGGCAATGGGGCTGTTCGGGTTTTCTCGTCGTAATGAAGAAGCCGCCGCTGCTGTAATACGCCTGACCAGTGCAGTGGAGCATATTGCCACAAGCCTTGAAACACTACACACGGATATAAAAGAAACAAATCGCGAGATGTTCCAGCGCCTTAATCAAGTGGAAAACCGCGTCAGTAAACTAGAGGTTCGATAGCAGCTAGACTGAGTGTGACGTTTGCCACAGTTTCGTGGACGCCTCCCAAGTTGCTGCTATTGCCATCGTGGTGGCCGCTGGCTCAGAGTTGATTGCATTATCACCATTAAAATCTAATAGTTGGATTCAGTTGTTGCTCCAGTTTGCGCGGTTGGCATTTCCTAAGCGCCGCTGATGAGCAATTTCCTTGCAGCGGCAAAAGCTACAAGCAAGCCGCCGCTCCCGCACCAGCAGGCGGCATGGTCCTGGGCCTGGGAGCTACTAGCGCCAGATGAGCAGCAGGAATTTCTAAGCAAATTCAGGGCTGACCCAGCGCCAAAACCCACATTGGCATGGGAGCCAGCGGCGAAGCTAATCCGCGAGTTTGAAGGTTTCAGTGATGTAGCATACATGTGTCCTGCCGGTGTGCCAACCATCGGCTGGGGCACCACTAGATGGCCTGATGGCGCAGCAGTAAAAATCGGCGATACCATCACCCGCGATGCTGCTGATGGGTTGCTGGATAACATGCTGGAAACTCAGGTTGTACCGGCATTAGCAAAAACAATACCAGGCTGGAAAACATTAACGGCAAACCGTCAAAATGCGTTGATCTCGTTTGCCTATAACGTAGGTTGGCATTTTTGCGGTAGCGCAGATTTCGTAACTATAAGCAAATGCCTGCGCGAGTCAGATTATGATGCAGTGCCAGCGGCATTGATGCTATACGTAAATGCTGGTACACCAGCAGAACCTGGCCTCCGCCGTAGACGTGAAGCCGAGGCAAAACTCTGGGGCATACCAACTAAAGCCAGCTCAGTGTTACTGAAGGTGCCCTATGAGGCGCAAAATGATAACAAAAGCGGCACTGGTTACCGCGAATGCTTCTCCAGTAGTTGCGCGATGATTGCTAAGTTCTACGGCAAAGTGAAAAGCGATGATGAATATAATGCCATCCGCGCCAAGTTTGGCGATACGACCGATAGCCAAGCACAATTGGGGGCGTTGCGTTCTTTAGGTTTACAAGCCAGATTTGCGACCAACTGCGCCCCAGGTTTGCTGGAGCTTGAGTTACGTGCTGGGAGGCCCGTGGCCGTGGGTTGGCTGCACAAAGGGCCTGCGCAGTCACCTAGCGGTGGTGGACACTGGAGCGTCGTAATTGGATTCACTGCTGAACATTGGATTCTGAACGATCCCAACGGCGAGGCTGATCTCGTTAATGGTGGCTACGTGAACCACACCAAAGGCGCTGGTATTAAATACAGCAAGGAACGATTTAACCGCAGGTGGATGCCAGATGGCGTTAGTACTGGCTGGGCGCTGTTGGTGAAGCCATGAAATGCGAGGTAATCCGCCACAGCCCAGAATTAACTGAAATACGAATTCCCTATACCTCAACTACAACGCAATATAATTTCTTTCTTGCGTCCGACATTCACCTAGATAATCCAAAATGCGATCGTAAGCTTTTCAAAAAGCATCTAGATGAGATGAAAGAACGTAAAGGTAAGGCGCTTTTCTTTGGTGATGTGATGTGCCTAATGCAAGGCAAAAAAGATAGGCGTGGCAGCAAAGGCGATATAAGGCCAGAACATTTAGGCGGCAATTATTTCGACCTAGTATTTAACGAAACTGCAACCTGGCTGAAACCGTGGCAAGATGACATCTTAATGATGTCAGACGGTAACCATGAAACAGCAATTATTAACCACAACGAAGTTGACCCACTTGGTAACGTAGTGCGCATCATGCGCGACAGCGGCAGCCCTGTAGAGCACATGCGTTATCAGGGCTTTATTTGGTTTACGTTTTACCAAGAAGGTAATACTGGCGCACAACAAAGACAAGAAAAAATTAGGCGTTTAACGCTTGGTTATCATCATGGCACTTGGGGTGGTGTAATAACAAAAGGCACACTTGGCGGTGGTCGCTATGCCAGCATCATGCCAGACGCTGATGTTATTGTTAATGGTCATAATCATGAACGCACAATTGTTGCTCATCCTTGCTATCGTATAAACAACAAAGGGGAGCAGCGTATAGAACAACGATGGCATATCCAAACGGGCACTTATAAACAAGAATTTAAAGGCGGTGGTGGATTTGCAATTGAAAAAATTGTAATGCCAAAAAGTTTAGGAGGCATTTGGTTAAAGCTAAGACCACGCAATAGTACCGGCGTCGAAATTACCTGTGAGCCTGCAACATGAATCGCTACTTAGTCGAGATCAGCGCCATGATGGTCGTAGATAGTGAGTACTCATCAGATGATGTAGCAATCGGCATCGCAGCCAGACTCGAAGAGATCGCACAGTCAAACGCTCACCTCCTTGATTATGAGGTGCTTCCCTACGAAATGCCGGAGCCTCATGGATCATCACATCAACGAGACCGAGTTAGTTAGTCGTAAGGTAACTAAACACAAATTCCGCAAATCTATTATTGAAGAATGGGACAGCAGGTGCTACATCTGCGGTGAGCAATTTGATAACATAACACTTGATCATTTAGTGCCAAAAAAGAATGGCGGCCATACCAGTAGGGCTAACCTAGCGCCGTGCTGTAGTTTACACAATCGCCAAAAAGGCCATTCTGAATTGTGGAGCTGGTGGACTAATCATGATTGCTGGGATCTGGGCCGTGCAATAAAGCTTTTAAGTTACCTGCGTCGTTGTGATAGCATTCCAACGCCTGATGATAAAATACCATAGCCTGCCATGATTGAACGTGCTCTTTACACATGCCAGCATACGTTACCTGCCATACATAATTGCCGTCTTTAGACTTAACGCGCTTGATAGTTGGTGTTTTCATTGTTAGAATGCGGTTAACTGCTAAATGTAGTGATGATGGAGTGGATGGTGGTGCAGCTCAGTCTAGAGGAGCAGCTCGCACTCGAAGGCCAGAGCAGAATCGCCTTGAACTGCCCTGACCGTGAACAGGTCGCTAAATTATGCAGTAACTTAATAAAACAAAACGCACATCAATCTAAATTAATAAAGCAAGCTGTACATCATATAGCAGCTTTAGAAGCTACTTTATATCTTCAACAATCAAGACGCCCGTGGTGGAAACGTATATTCTGACATCATCTTACCTAACTTGCGATGCGCACTTGTCATCTTTTGCCTTATACGTTCGCGGCATACGTTATGATCCTTTGCAATTGCCGTAAAAGTTAAATCTTCATTGTAGCGTTTGTTTATTATATCTTGCTCCATATCAGTCAAATAAGATAGCGCAAGCTGTACATGTTCCTTACTATGGTCCAAGTCAAAATCAATATCCACTTCAGGGCTAGCAATTAAATCAAGCAATGAGTTGCCATCATCTGTTACCAGTTCATCCAGGCTGATATGAACACTATTGCAATCAACTAATGCTAATAATTGCTCTATTGTTAAACCCATAACTTGAGCTAATTCTGTTTTGCTTGGCTTGCGGCCATGTTCTTTCATGTATTCTGTTTCAATCTGTAATGCCTTAAATGTACGGTCTATCATATGAATCGGTATTTTTATCATGCGCTCCTTGCTGTCAATAGCACGTTTTAATGATTGACGTATCCACCAGTACGCATAGGTCGAAAACTTATACCCGCGTGATGCATCAAATTTCTCTGCTGCACGTTGAAGGCCAATATTACCCTCCTGGCATAAATCCAACATATCCATTGATTTAATTCTGCCTGTATAACGCTTGGCAATATGTACAACCAAACGTAAATTGCAGTTTACCATGGTAG